>Ga0209125_1000127_pt1 | contig 131602 bp, 110 predicted proteins | sample BarGraIncub1131A_FD_184503 | JGI IMG/M metagenome (GOLD analysis project Ga0209125, IMG submission 184503) | Arctic peat soil microbial communities from Barrow, Alaska - Barrow Graham LP Incubations 11-31A (SPAdes) (version 2) | ecosystem: Environmental > Terrestrial > Soil > Wetlands > Peat... | reverse complement strand
AAGTAGATTCTTGGCAAACAAACAGGAACAACCAAATCAAGAAGATAAACTGGCAGTTCACGACCGACAAAGCCAGAACAAAATTAAAGAGGCTGTACCCGACATTTTAAGTCGGACTGGGTACTAGTTGGATACGTACCGAAATGGCGTCTAGTCTAAACCCTTAATATCGGATGCCTGAATCACATTCTTCCCTGATAATTTTTGACATCCTTCTTCGATTAGCCTAATAAAATCGCGTGCGTCTGAAAAATAGTTTTTGAATGCAATTCTGACATCGTCTGAAGTGTCTGCTCGAACAAGGACTAAGTCATTGCCAGAGTTTTCTTGCTCAAGCTCAAATAGTGCACGCAAGGCTTCTGTTGCGTCTCGATAGGTTTTGATTTCCAGGCCGTTTTCCTCTGAAAAAACCAATATTACGTTACGATTAGCACTTACTGCGCTATCAGCGGCTTTTAGCCCCCTCAACAGCTTCATGAGTCCTAATTCTTCATCAAGGTGTAAAAATTGTTCAACAAGATCTTCACTATCTACGCTTGGAAGCGGTCCTAATGATTTTTCAAAAGCACGAGCTATAATTTCGCTGGCTAGAACCATCGCTTCTTCATACCGGCTATCTCCCTGCTGGAATTTTGGTTGACTTTCTGTGATGAAGCCAATCACCTCAACAGCAGTCGCCCAAGCATGCTGAACAACAGTTCGATACTGAATCTCAACAAAGAGCCCCTTATACATCTTTCCCGCATTTGAGTTGACATCGTATACATAAACGTCATGTATTCCGCGGTATCCTGTTGATTTTGGATTTTTGATGTAATCATATTTGTCAACCTCGTTACGACGCTTATGCTTGAAACGAGCTTTGTGAAATGCTTGCCGGAATGAGTAAAGCTCCTCTATATTGTCAAAAATTAATCGGCATCCGGCGATATCATCCATGCGTGCAAGATCCATAAGTGGGAATCGACGGAGTTTATCAAAAATCGTACGCTTCCGCTTATGACGCTGCGCAACTACGATATTTTTTCCTCGAGTTCTCATTCGTAGAATAGCTTGAAACGTATTGAGTACAGCCCTGTGAGCTGCTCGCCAAGTATCCACAACCTGAAAATCCGCCGAATTGGCTGATTTAGCTCGAATGTTGGCTCCAGCTCGATTGACACTCCCTCTGGATCCGCCAGGGAATGATGAGGCTTCTAATTTCTTCACTGTTAAACTCCCAAAGTTACTTGCTTATGGTCCAACTCGATATTGATCAGAAACTTGCCCTTTACCCACGTTTTAAAAACATCAAAATAATGTAGTTTTCGTAGTTGACGTAACCCGCGGCAAGCATAAGACTTTTTGAATGATGAAATGTTCCGTTTGGCTTGATGGCCGGTTTCTGCCTATCCATCAAGGGCCTTGCTTTCCTCGGGATTTTTGCGGTTCAGACAACCATATGGCAAGGTTCCCTGAATGCTTTCATTTGCCACACATCCGTTCTAACTTTTTAACCTAGGAAATGTAGACTAATTAAATTCGGCTGTCAAAAGGAAAGTGCCATGCTTATCATTCCGAATGCTGTTTTTGATAAGTTCATAGAATTCCTCGGTGAAAAAGGTTTTTAAGCAGATGTATTGACCGGATATAAAAAAGTAGCCAATTTGGGATTGGTGATTTTAATCTTCGTAAACTGGGGATTATAATCTATGATGTCTGGCTGAAAGCCCTCACCCGGCCTTCGGCCACCCTCTCCCGGAGGGCGAGGGTAAGCGAAAAGCTGCTTTGATCACTAAAGTGATAAATATCTGGTATTATTGGCAGGAAAATAGCTGAAAAGGGTATGCGTATGATAAATAGCTGGAAAGGGGTATGTGTATGATTTTTTTTGTTATGCTTTTGAAACCGATTGCCTGGTTTTTTGCCTTTGGGTCGGGCACCAGAAGCGACCTGAATGGGATGCTGCTGCGTGCGGCAGGAATTACGGTTCTCCTTACGCTTGCGGATAAGGTGAGCGTTGCCAGCAATCTGGCTTTTCCGGCAATCCTGCTTACCCTGGTGCTCTATGCGCTGATGTCATTCACGCTGCTGCCTATTGCCTGGAAGCTGAAGAACCCGACGCTGTCTTTGCTTCTCAACCTCTTCGGCATGCTGGGCGCCTTTGCCGGCGTCAATTTCACCATGGATTTCCTCAGGGGATTGCTGCCGTTTATGAATAGATAGGGTTCAATTGACATTTGACAATTGATAAACGACTAGCGGTTGGGCCTAATCTGAAAACTTCTATGGATTATGTTGATTTTAAAGGAGATCTGCATGCAACTTCGCCGCGTTTTTAGGGTGTTTCTGCTCGCTATCCTTTCCTTTTTGGCTTGCGCTGCGGCACCGGCTCCCGGTTGGGCTTCGTCAGCTGTAACGAGCTTGTCGAAGGGACAGACGGTTTATGTGCCGGCCTACTCCAATGTCTTCAGCGGACCCAAACGGCTCCCTTTCCAACTGGCGACTACGCTCAGTATCAGAAATACTGACTTGTCGGCGTCGTTTCGGGTCACCTCGGTCGACTACTATGACTCTAATGGCAAACTGCTCCGACGCTATCTTGAAAAACCTCTCACTCTGGGACCCCTGGCTTCCACCTATGTCCATATCGAGGAGAAGGATGTCCGCGGCGGGTTCGGCGCCAACTTCATCGTCAGGTGGGATGCAGACAGGACCATCAACGCACCGGTCATCGAGTGCGTCATGATCGGCGCCACTTCCGGGCAGGGGATATCTTTCGTGAGCCCCGGGCAGGAGATCAGGGAAGGTTCGCGGTAAGTGAATGGTGAATGGTGAATGGTGAATGGTGAATGGAAGAAAATTAGTAACTATTCAGCAAACTTCAAGGAAAAGGCAATTACAAACAATCAAAAGCCTCACCACAGAGGGCACAGAGGAACACAGAGGAATTCTTAAAACAACCTGACTAACGCTGATCTTCCGCTGGAGGAGCTCCCTCCCGCTCACAGTACAAGGTAGGGGTGGGGATTAGCTCGACGCCAAAAGACCCCCATCCCCCTCCTGACCTCCCCCTTGAAGGGGGAGGAACTGGAACAGCTTTAATCTATTCATGGTGGTATGAAAGCTTGTACTTACACCCACACGGAGTGCACGATGTTCAGAAAAAACAGGCTCGTTATCATCCTCATCGTTGCAGCGCTGATCCTTCCCTTCCTGTTGTCTCTGCTCGATTTCTATGCGGACTGGCTCTTTTTCGTGGAAACCGGCTTCTCTTCGGTGTTCACCACGAATCTGACGGCTAAAATCGCCTCGGGACTGAGCTTCGCGGTGGTCTTCCTCGTCTTTGCGCTCATCAACATGCACTTTGCCAACCGCTCATCTTTTGCCCAAATGGGTGCCTTTCCCTTGGGAGGCAGCGGCAACGTCTACCGGTTGAAAAAGGAAGATTCGGCACGACTGGTAACTCCCCTGAGCATCTTCGCCAGCGTGGCGCTTTCTCTTCTTGCCGGCAACTGGGGCGCCATCCAGTGGCAAAACATGCTGCTGTTCGCCAACGAGGTGACTGTCGGCACGGTTGACCCGGTCCTGGGAAAGGACATCGGCTTCTACCTCTTCAGCATGCCGCTCCTTGAGCAGCTCAATGCCTTCGCCGGCTTCATGGTGCCGGCTACGGCGCTCCTGGTCGTGGCGGTCTATTACCTGCGCGGCGGCCTCACCCTGACGGAGCGGGGTGCGTCTATCGACCCCAAGGTCAGGAAGCATCTGGCCGTTCTGGCCGGCCTGTTCTTCTTCACGCTCGCCGCCGGCTTCTACCTGGACGGACTCCACCTGCTCCTCTCCGGAAACAGCAGCTTCCAGGGCGCGGGCTATGCCGACGTCAACGCCCGGCTCCTCACCTACCGGTTGCTCACTTTCCTGACTCCCTTGGCAGGGATCGTCCTGGCAGCGGGGCTCTGGAAGGGCGCCTGGCGCATGGCCTTGCTGCCGCCGATTCTGCTTTTCGCCGTTTACGGGATCGGCATCGCGGTATACCCGGGCCTCTTGCAGAAGTTCAAGGTCGCTCCCAACGAGCTGGACCTGGAGACCCCGTACATCGAGAACACCATCAAGTTCACCCGGCTGGGCTACGACCTGGACAAGATCGAGACCATTCCCTTCGATGCCGACGTGAAGCTCACCGCGGCGGACATCGCCAACAACGACGCGACCATCAAGAACATCCGGCTCTGGGATCATGAACCGCTTCTGAAGACCTACAGCCAGCTGCAGCAGATCAGGACCTATTACAAGTTCTTCGACGTCGACAACGACCGCTACCTGGTAAACGGCCAGTACACGCAGGTCATGCTCTCGCCGCGCGAACTCTCCTACGCCGACCTGCCGAGCCGCAACTGGATCAACGAGCGCCTCATCTTCACCCACGGCAACGGCATCACCTTCGGACCGGTGAGCCGGATCAGCAAGGAAGGGCTCCCCGAGTTCTTCGTGAAGGATATCCCGCCGGTAAGCCTCGCCGACATCAAGGTGACGCGGCCGGAAATCTACTACGGCGAGCTCTCCAACGAATACGTGGTCGTGGGGACCAAGGTTCCCGAGTTCAGCTATCCGACCGCCACGGGGAACATCAATACGACCTACGCAGGGAAGGGCGGGGTGCCGGTCGGCTCCCTCGTCAACAAGGCCCTGTTCGCCGCCAAGTTCAAATCGGACAAGATCCTGCTCTCCTCGGACATCACCGACAAGAGCCGCATCCTCTACTACCGAAACATCAACGAGCGGGTGCGGACGCTCGCCCCGTTCCTCCGTTTCGATGCCGATCCCTACATGGTCGTGACCAAAGCCGGCGGGCTCACCTGGATGGTCGACGCCTACACGTACTCGGACCGGCTCCCCTACTCGAAACCGCTCAAGGGCGGCATCAACTACATGAGGAACTCGGTGAAGGTGACCATCGACGCCTACGACGGCACGGTCACTTTCTACATCTGCGACCCCGCTGATGTCATGGCGAAGGTCTATGCCAAGATCTACCCGGGGCTCTTCAAGCCCATGGCGGCCATGCCGGACGACATGCGCCAGCACATCCGGTACCCCCACCAGTTCCTGGGGCTCCAGGCCGCCATGTTCGCAGCCTACCACATGACCGATCCCAAGGTCTTTTACAACAAGGAGAACCTCTGGGAGATCCCCGCCCTGGGCGAGAAACCGATGGAGCCGTACTACACGGTCATGAAGCTGCCGGGTGAGAAGAAGGAGGAATACCTCCTGCTGCTGCCGTTTACCCCCTCCAAGCGGGACAACCTCGCGGCCTGGCTCACGGCTCGCTGCGACGGCGCGAACTACGGGAAGGTCCAGGCCTATACCTTCCCGCGGGACCGCCTGATCTACGGCCCCAAGCAGATCGACGCACGCATCAACCAGGATGCCTTCATCTCCCAGCAGCTGACGCTCTGGAATCAGCGCGGCTCCGAGGTCATCAGGGGGAGCATGCTGGTGATCCCGATCGAGAAATCGCTCCTCTATGTGCAGCCGCTCTTCCTGGCAGCGGACAAGGCGGGGCTTCCCGAACTGCGCCGGGTGATCGTCGCCTACGGAGACCAGGTGGTCATGGAGCAGACCCTGGAGCTGGCCCTGCAAAGGATCTTCGGGGGAAGTAAGGCCGTGGCGCAGGGGGTCCAGCCCGCTCCAGCCGCCGCGTCCGCCGGGGCCACTGCCATGAAGGGCTCTTCAGCCGAGCTTGCCAAGGAGGCGATGGCCATTTTCGAAAGGGCAATGAACCTGCAGCGCCAGGGAGACTGGGCCGGATACGGCGAGGAGTTGCGCAAACTGCAGCAGACTCTGAAGCGGATGGCTCAGTAGTAAAGAAGCAAGCACGCACACGGATGATACGGATTCGATTCGACGGATAAAGGCAGATTAAACTGTAGAGACGCATTGCATGCGTCTCGGGATGTATTGATGTCGCCAGGGGGGTGAAAAGACTGAGACGCATGCAATGCGTCTCTACCCGGCGCAATAGTTGAGGAGTTGAGACTGGCAAATAACAGCTGAATAGAAGGTGTAGAGACGCATTGCATGCGTCTCGGGATGTATTGATGCCGTCAGGGTTTGAAAAGACTGAGACGCATGCAATGCGTCTCTACCCGGTATGCAATGTGTCTGGCGAAAGGTTATTTCCACTTCAGATTTAACTGTCCAAGGGGGGACGCGCCCATGGAACCGCCAGCTCACGATGCTCCACAATCCTGGCACACCCTGACCGTCGCGCAGGTGTGCACCCTCCTCGCCACTGCTCCCGACGGTTTGACTCACGCCGAAGCCGGCAGGCGCCTGGCCTACTGCGGCCCGAACCAGCTGGCGGCCGCTCACCGCATCTCCCCCTGGTCGATTTTCCTGGAACAGTTCAAAAACGTGCTCATCATCATCCTGCTGATCGCCGCCGCGCTCTCGGCCTTTCTGGGACACGGGGTCGAGGCCGTAGCCATAGCGGTCATCGTGGCGTTCGCGGCGCTGCTCGGCTTTGCCCAGGAGTACCGGGCCGAACGCGCCATCGAGGCCCTGCGCCTGATGGCCGCACCCACGGCGGCTGTGCTGCGCGACGGCGTGGAGACCGAAATCCCGGCACGCGACCTCGTGCCGGGCGACCTGGTTCTCGTGCGCCCGGGGGACAAGATTCCCGCCGACCTGAGACTTTCCGAGGCTGTCAACCTGCAGATCGAGGAGTCCGCACTCACCGGCGAATCCCTGGCCACCGAGAAAAGCTGCGCCCCCCTGGTCAGCCGCGAACTGGCGCTGGGCGAGCGCAGGAACATGGCCTATGCCGGGACGACCGCCACCTACGGGCGGGGCAGGGGAGTGGTCGTCGTTACCGGCATGCAGACCGAGTTCGGCAAGATCGCCCGGATGCTCCAAAGCATCGAAACCGTCAAGACCCCGCTGCAGGAAAACCTGGACCGGATCGGCAGCCTGCTGGCACGGGCCGCTGTCATCGGCGTGGCGGTCATCATCGCTCTCGGCCTTATGCGCGGCGAAGCGTTCGTTGATATGCTGGTCTTCGGCATTGCGCTGGCGGTCGCCGTCGTTCCCGAGGCCTTGCCGGCTGTGGTCACCATATCGCTTGCCATCGGCGTGCAGCGCATGGTCAAGCGCCATGCTCTCATGCGCCGCCTGCCCGCGGTGGAGACGCTGGGCTGCACCTCGGTGATCTGCTCGGACAAGACCGGCACGCTGACCAAGGACGAGATGACGGTGCGCAGATGCTACGCCTCGGGCGAGCTCTTCGAGGTTTCCGGAGCGGGCTACCAGCCGCAGGGCGCTTTCTCCAGCCAGGGAATCGAAGCCGAGCCGCCCGCCGTCCTGACGCAACTGCTGCAGGCCGCCGCCCTGGCCTGCGATGCGCATATCGCCTACGACGAGACCGCCGGCCGCTGGAGCGTCAAGGGGGATGCGACGGAGGGGGCGCTGATCGTCGCCGCAGCCAAGGCCGGCTTGGACAAGGCCCGACTCGACGCGCGGTTTCCCCGTATCGACGAAATCCCCTTCACCTCCGAAACCAAGCGGATGACCACCCTGCACGCCGACGGGGCAGGGGCGGTCGCCTACGCCAAGGGGGCGCCGGAGATCATCCTCGACTCATGCACGCGCGTCTTCACCCGTGAGGGGGAAGCGGATCTCGGCCAGGCGGGGAGGCAGCTGATCCTTGAGGCCTCCCGGCGCATGGCGGACGACGCCCTCAGGGTGCTGGCGGTAGCCTGCAAGTTCGAGGCGACACGGGAGAGCGCCGAAGAGGAAATGACCTTCCTGGGCCTCGCGGGGATGATCGACCCCCCCCGCCCCGAGGCGCGGGAAGCGATCCGGACCTGCGGTGAGGCCGGCATCAGGCCGGTGATGATCACCGGCGACCATCCGCTCACCGCGCAGGCCGTGGCCCGGGAACTGGGGCTCCTTAAGGGGGGCCGGGTCGTCACCGGGGTGGAACTGGAGGCGATGAGCGAAGCCGAACTGGACCGCGATGTGGAATCGATCGAGGTGTACGCCCGGGTTTCGCCGGACCACAAACTGCGGGTGGTGACTGCCCTGCAGAAGAAGGGGCACATCGTCGCCATGACAGGTGACGGGGTGAACGACGCCCCGGCGCTCAAGAGGGCCGATATCGGCATCGCCATGGGCATCACCGGCACGGATGTCAGCAAGGAGGCCGCCGCCATGACGCTCACCGACGACAACTTCGCCTCCATCGTGGCTGCCGTTGAAGAGGGGCGCGCCATCTACGACAACATCAAGAAATACCTGATTTACCTGCTATCCTCCAACATCGGCGAGATCGGCCTGATGGCCGGCGCGCTCTTCCTGGGCCTCCCCCTGCCGCTCTCCGCCGTGCAGATCCTCTACGTGAACCTTGCCACCGACGGACTTCCCGCCCTGGCCCTGGCGGTGGACCCGCCCGACCCCGACCTCATGCGCCGCCCGCCGCGCGACCCGCGCCGGGGCATTTTCACCCGGCCGGTGGTCACCCTCATGCTGATCGGGGGAGGGTGGTCGGCGCTCGTCAACCTCTCCCTCTTCTCCTGGTCGCGCGTCTCGGGGCGAAGCATCTCCGAGGCGATGACCATGACTTTTGTCACGCTCGTGCTCATCGAGTTCTTCAAGGCGTACAATTTCCGCTCCGACCGGCATTCGGTGCTGGAGCACCCCTTCGCCAACAGGTGGCTGAACCTGGCGATCCTCTGGGAGATTCTCCTGCTGCTGCTGGTGATCTATCTCCCCTTTCTGCACAAGCCCTTCGGTACCTTTGCCCTGCCGCCCGCGGACTGGGCGATCATCGTTCCTGCCGCCTGCACCATCTTTCCGGTGCTGGAACTGGCTAAGTGGCTGGAGCGCCGCGGGATGTTCGGGGCGATGGAGTAGGGGGCAACCGGGAGGTGTAGGTCCTTGGTAATATTAAAATTCTTTTTGGTTTTTGAAATTTCGAAAACCCGGTAGAATGGATGAGCTTTTCATCCTGTAAAAAATGACACGCCCGGAAAGGAGCAGCAATGACTCATAAAAAACCGACCAAGACTATATACAGCCCGGGGCTCACCGATCTGCCCCCTCTTCCTATTGATGTACCGGGTCTCATCCTGGGTTTCAGGCATCATTACTCTTACCAACTGGGCCGCGACAAATACTGCCGGTCCCCCCGCTATCTTTACAAGGCGCTCGCGATCACGGTGCGCGAGCGGCTCATGGAGCGCTGGAACACTACCCGCTATGCCTACCTGGATGCCGACTGCAAGACTGGCTACTACCTCTCCCTGGAGTTCCTCATGGGGCGTGCCCTGGGCAACGCCTTGCTGAACCTCGGCATCACAGATGCCGCCACCGAGGCATTGCATAACCTCGGCATCAAGCTGGAGGATCTGGCCGAGGAGGAGATCGACGCGGGGCTTGGTAACGGCGGTCTCGGGCGCCTGGCCGCCTGTTTCCTGGACAGCTGCGCGACCCTGCAGCTGCCGGTCATGGGGTACGGCATCCGCTACGAGTACGGCATGTTCCGGCAGCGCATCGTCGACGGCAGGCAGGTGGAGGAGCCGGACCACTGGCTTCGCGACGGCAACCCGTGGGAGGTGGAGCGGCCCGAATACACCCAGTGCATCCCCTTCGACGGACGCACCGAGTGCTTTACCCGAGCCGACGGCTCCTCTGAGCACCGCTGGGTGGATACCCACGACGTGCTGGCGGTACCCTACGACATACCGATCCCCGGTTACCAGAACGGCACGGTCAACACGCTCAGACTCTGGAAAGCGGCAGCCACCGATGCCTTCGACCTGGACGAATTCAACGCGGGAAGCTATACCGAGTCGGTCGCGACCAAGAACGCGGCGGAAAACATCACCATGGTGCTCTACCCCAACGACGCCAGCGAGAACGGCAAGGCGTTGCGCCTGCGCCAGCAGTACTTCCTGGCCTCGGCGAGCCTCCAGGACGTCATCGAACGCTGGGTGACGCTGCAAAAGGGGGACTTCAGCACCTTTGCCGAAAAGAACTGCTTCCAGTTGAACGACACCCACCCGAGCTGCGCCGTGCCGGAATTGATGCGCCTGCTGATGGACGAGCGCGGCATGGGATGGGACGAGGCCTGGACCATCACCTGCCGCACCATGGCCTACACCAACCATACCCTGCTCCCCGAGGCGCTGGAGAGATGGCCGGTTTCCCTGTTCAGAAAGCTACTGCCTCGCATCCTGGAGATCATCCTGGAGATCAACGCCCGCTTCCTCTCCGAGGTGTCGAGCCACTGGCCCGGCGAGAGCGATCGTCTGCGGCATATGTCCATCATCGAAGAGGGGGAGACGCCGCAGGTCCGGATGGCGTATCTCGCCATCGTCGGCAGCTTCTCGGTGAACGGCGTCGCCGCACTCCACTCCCGGCTCCTGGTTCAGGGGCTGTTCCGCGACTTCTACGAACTCTGGCCGCACAAGTTCAACAACAAGACCAACGGCGTGACGCCGCGCCGCTGGCTCGCCTGGTGCAACCCGGGCCTAAGCCGCCTGATCGCCGGGAAGATCGGCGACGGCTTCGTGGCGCAGCTGGACCAGATCCGGGAGATCGCCAAGTTTGCGGATGACCCGGATTTCCGCGAACAGTGGCACGCGGTGAAGCAGGCCAACAAGGCGCGGCTCGCCGATCTGATCCGGGAAAAGTGCGGTGTCGCCTTCAACCCCGCGGGAATCTTCGACGTCCAGGTGAAGCGGATCCACGAATACAAACGCCAGCTGCTGAACATCCTGCACGTCATTCACCTCTACGACCGCATCAAGCGCGGCGACACGGCCCAATGGACCGACCGCTGCGTGCTGATCGGCGGCAAGGCGGCACCCGGCTATTACATGGCGAAACTGATCATCAAGCTGATCAGCAACGTGGCCCGCGTGGTGAACGACGACCCCTTGGTGGGAGACCGGCTCAAGGTCGCCTTCCTCCCCAACTACCGGGTGACTGCCATGGAGGTGATCTGCCCGGGAACCGATCTCTCCGAGCAGATCTCAACCGCAGGCAAGGAGGCCTCGGGCACCGGCAACATGAAGTTCATGATGAACGGCGCCCTCACCATCGGCACCCTGGACGGCGCGAACATCGAGATCCGCGAGGAGGTGGGGGACGACAACTTCTTCGTGTTCGGGCTCACAGCCGAAGAGGTGGAGGCGCGGCGCAACCGCTACAACCCGGGCGCCATCATCGCAGCCGACCCGGACTTCGTCCGTGTCATGCAGCTTATCAAGAGCGGGCACTTCAACATGTTCGAGGCCGGAATCTTCGATCCGATCCTTGGCGCCATCACCACCCCCCACGATCCCTGGATGGTGGCTGCCGATTTCCGCAGCTTCGTCGATGCGCAGAGCAGGGTCAGCGAGGCCTACCGGGACCGCGAGAACTGGACGCGGATGAGCATCATCAACAGCGCGAAGAGCGGCAAGTTCTCCACCGACCGCACCATTGCCGAGTACCGCGATGATATCTGGCACCTGAAACCGGTTGCGGTAAAGCTCAAGGAGAGGACGTGAATGGTGAATGGTGAATGGTGAATGGTGAATGGTGAATGGTGAATGGTGAATGGGCATTTTCCTGCTCAAGGTTTGTCGCCTGGTGCCGATAGGTCTTAAAGGTACCTAAACAAATCATCGCCTGCAGGGAGGAATCCATGTCCAACGCCATCGTGCCGGTAAAGAAGGGTGAAGCGCAGCATGAACTGATCCAGTTGGTGAGCTTTAACCTGGGGCCCGAGGAATACGCGGTCGAGGTGCTCAAGGTCCGCGAAATCATCAGGATGACGCCGATCACTCACATACCTAACACCCCACCCAGCGTGGAGGGGATCATCAATCTGCGCGGCAAGGTGATCCCGGTCATCTCGCTCAGAAACAGATTCAGCATGACGGGGTCCGAAAACGACCATCATACCCGCATCATCGTTATGGATATCACCGGCAAATTGACGGGATTCATCGTGGACGGCGTCTCGGAGGTGATCCGCATCTCCAGCAGCGAGATTCAGCCGCCGCCCAGCATGGTGGCGGGTGGAGTGGACCAGGACTTCATCTGCGGGGTGATTCAGCACGCCGACCAGCTGCTGCTCATGCTGCAACTGGACCGGATGTTTTCCAGCGACGAGCAGGACGCCTTTGCAGACATGGCGGTGTAACCGGCAGCAGGTTGCAGGTTGCCGGCAGGCATTAAAAAACGGGGACCGGGCGCTATGCCTTAGGTCCCCGTTGTCGTTCTTACAGGACTCGTCCAACCCCTCCCGCTTCTTCGCGGCCCCACACCCTGTTGCCACGCCTACAGTATAAGGCGTGACGGTGAAAAGAGACTTTGTAGAGACGCATTGCATGCGTCTCCGCCTTTACAAACCACAAGCTGCATCAGCGAATCCCGAGACGCATGTAATGCGTCTCTACCTGAACCGGAAGCCGACGGGACACCTGGTGCGCTTATCGAATTTCATTAGCCTGACAAGAAATGTTACAGTATAATCCGCGAAGCCATGATCTTGTGACTTTACCCAGTATCCTTTCCTGATGGTGCCGTATCCCACTGCATGCCGACTGATTCGGCTCCCGATACCGGGTTACAGGAGAATCAATGCGTCCGAAAGGGATTGCCCAGCGTGTTCGTGCAAAAGGTGCGCTCCTGTTCAAAGGTGTGCTCCAGGGAGGGCTCACCCCGCAGAAGCTTGCCCTGACTCTCTGCCTGGGAACCGCCACTGGCATTATGCCGCTTTTATGGGGAACCACCCTCCTGTCCGCCGCGTTCGCGACGGTCTTCAAGCTGAACCAGGGTGCCATGCAGGCCCTTAACTACCTTTGCTACCCGCTGCAACTCGCGCTGTTCATCCCTTTTTGCCGTCTGGGTGAGCTTCTCTTCCACGTAGGCCCGGAGGTTTCCGTTGGCGTGCTGACCGGTGCCCTGCATGGCCATGTCGGCGCAGCCCTCAACCTTATCGGTTGGGCCTCCCTGAGGGCCATAGGCGCCTGGCTCATCACCGTCGCTCCGCTCGCCCTCCTTGTCTATCCACTGCTGAAAGTCATGCTGAAACGTCGGAGAGGCGTTGAGCCGTTGAGTCGTTAAGCCTCAACCTCAACCTTAACCTCAACCTGTTTCACGATTACCAGCTTCAGGTTGAAGGCGGCCTGGAAGAGATCGCTCTTGTTTCTCGCGCCGAAAAGCTCGACTGACATGTCGTCATGGCCGATGAGGCCAAGCCGCAGCGTGCTCGGGGAGAGGGTGCGTTCGAGCGTCTCGACCACGCTGTTTCGCCGCCGGTCCAGGCCGTCGCACAGACGCACGATGCCGCCCAACCTGGAAACGAGCGCCTGGTCGGCTGCGGCAAGCCTGACGTACTGGTCATGCTTCTTCTTCGGGAGCGCCTTCCTGTGGTAGCGGGCGATGTTGGCGATCAGCTCGCGCTCGCGCGGGGTGAAGCCGAACAGGTCGGCATGGCGGATCAGATGGTAGGAGTGCTTGTGGTGGCTCGAGTAGTTTATGAAGTACCCGACGTCGTGCAGTAGCGCCGCGGCCTCCAGCAGGCGCCTTTCCTTGTCGGTGAATCCGTACCGGGACGAGAGTGTCTGGAAGATCTCCAGAGACAGCTTCTCGACGTGCAGGGAGTGCTCCTCGTCAAAATGGCAGGATCGGGCGAATTCCAGCACCGACTCGCGCCAGGAGCGCGGCGGCTTTCCCTGAGGCAGCAGGCGCTCCCTGCGCAGCCCACGCAGGATCAGACCCTCGCGGATGCCGCGCTCGTTCACCCTCAGCAGGTTCACCTGAAAGAAGTCCATCACTTCATCGACCACCGTGACGCCGGCAATGATGATGTCGGAGCGGTCCGGGTTGAGGCCGGGGAGCGACCGGCGCTCCTTGTCGCTCTTTCTGAGCAGCATTGCCAAAAGGTGCACCACCTCCGAGCGGAGCAGCTCGTAGCCGTGGATCGAGTCGTAGCGCTCGCGCCGCCCCGCCATCACCATGGCGGCGATGGAGGTGATGGTGCCGCCGGAGCCTACCAGGCACTGCATCGCCGAGCGCTCCTGCGGCGCGAAGGAATTTTTCAGCGCCTTGCGGATATGCCTGCGCAGCTTCTGGTACTCTTCCGGGTGCACCGGATCGCTCTTCAGAAAGGTTTCCGTCAGGAACACCGCCCCGAGCTCCAGGGATAGGATCTCCTCGATATGGGTGCCAAGGGCCGTGATCAGCTCCAGGCTCCCGCCGCCGATGTCGAAGATCAGGTGGCGCACCCCCTCCAGGTCGAAATTGTGGAAGGCGCTCAGCGCGGCGAGCTCCGCCTCATCCTCGCCGCTGATGACCTCGACCTCCAGCCCGATCTGGCTCTTGATCGCCCTGATGAACTCCGCTCCGTTGGCGGCCTTGCGGACCGCGCTGGTGGCCACCGCCTCTATGGAGCGCACCTGGTAGCCGTCGATGATCTTCTTCTGGCGCGAAAGCGCCTCCAGTGCTCGCTCCCAGGCGGCGGGCGCGATGTTCCCGGTCTGGTTCAGCCCCTCGCCGAGCCGGACGGTCACCTTTTCGTCGTCGAGGATCTTGTATTTGCCTGCGGCATCGACCTGGATCACGATGCTTCGGATCGAGTTGGTGCCGATATCGACGGCTGCCAGCCGGTTTAGTTTCACAATGAACTCCTTGCCCGTGCCCCTATGGTATCAACGGGAAAGCTGTCGATCATCTTGACGAAGGAGGCGAAGAGGCGGCTTCTCCTGGCGCTGATGACCCGCAACAGGCTCTGCTGTCCGGTCCCCTCCGGGATCCGGTCCAGCACCATCTGCGCAAAGACGTCGAGATCGTGCAGCTTGCCGAGTACCTCCTGATACTCCCTCAGGGCGCGATGCAGCTCCGGAAAGCGGCTTTTAAAGAGCGGCTCGAGGATCTCCAGCCGGTAGCGCATCCTCTTGACCGCAATCCTCAGTTGGTGCTGGGCGCCGGCGTTCTCCTCGTGCAGCGCCTGGGGGCGCAGCTCGGCGAGGGGGCGCGCGCGGTCAGCGATCGCGCCGTCGGCAAACGGGGAAAGCTCCAGGAAGGGATCGACCTTGGCGTTCCCGAACAGCCGTGGTTTATCCAGTGCCGCGCCCAGGGCGGATTTCAGCGGGCCGGCCCTGAGAGCGCGCATCTCTTTTTCGAGTCTCTGGCGCGCCGCCTGGCGCTCCTTTTCCAGGTGAGCCAGCATCCCCCTGACCTCGGCGTCTGCCTGCTCCCGCTCCTCTGGCTCAAGCGCCGCGAAAAAGAGAAACGACTCGTCGGTATTGCGCAGGTCGCCGAGGATGCCCGTCACTCTTTTCACCTGCTTGCCGATGCGGGCAAGCCCCTTCTCCGGGAAGCAGGGCTGGAAAAGCGCAAGCCCTTCGCGCAGGCGACGTGAGGCGACGCGGAGGTCATGGATCTCCTCCGCCTCGAAGTTCTTGGCGACCTTGGCCCAGTGCTGGAAAAAGTCCTCACTGTATGCTCTAACAAGGATGCGTGCGGCGATCCAGAGCGGCGTTGTGCTGGAGACAGGGGACATGAGGTTTGAGTCTCTTTGAAAGGCGTTGAGTCGACTTAACGAAGTGCCCTGAGCATTGTCTTTCTCGCCCTCTTAAGCCCTTTGTGGACCTTTTTGAGGCTGGCATCCTCCAGCCCCGCGACGCGTTTTTGCGCCTTGATCAGCGCCTTGCCGGCGCGCTTCGATTTCTTCTTGCCGCCGACATTCATCTGTTCCAGGGCATCCTCGATGCGGACCAGGTCGGAAGTGAGCTTCTTGCCCGATTTCCCGGACAGCTCTTCCTGAAATCGCTGTCGGGTGGTCTCGGTCAGAACCTGGACCTGCTCCTTTACCTCGGTAAGCCGCTGTTTGAGAACCTCGACACGCGCCTGGCGGCCGGTGTGCGCTGTCTCGGAGAGCTGGCGCGCCTGTTCCAGTATGGAGCCGAGGTAGCGGGGGTTGACGCCGCGGACCTTTTTGAGCCCCTCTTCGCCTGCCTGCGCGATCTTGGCAAAGCTGTCAAAACCGGCGTCGTACAGCCGCTTGGCAAGTACCTTTCCGACTCCCTTCAGTTGTTCCAGGTCTGCTGTTGTTTGCACCATGTCAGGCAATCCCCCTTGGTCAAGTTGTGTGCTATGCGTTGAGCAAGCGATCCAAAGCCTTGCTGCGGGAGGTGACGATCTTTCCGCCCCCCTCGACGAGCTGGATGAAATCGGCACCATCCTCCTGTCCGGCGGCTCTCTTGAAGGAGATCATGGCGCCTTTTTTCAGGATGCAGGCGGCATCTACTCCGAGCAGGGTCTGGGCCACCCCGCCCAAATCAGGCTCATGCCCCACCAGAGCGATCTCCCGCGCCAGAGGGTACTCTTGCAGCAGCTCATCGAGCTTCTGAGGCCCGAAACCGGGAGCGAGCAGGGCGGAGACCAGCAGGTCGCCCTTGTGTTTCAACCTCTGCGCCAGGATCTCGGCAGTCTGCACGGACCGTATCAGGGGGCTGGTAAGAATGAGGTCGGGCTTGATTCCCAATTTCTTTATGCTTGAAGCCACCTTGCGGAAACGGTTTCTGCCGCGGCTGGTGAGATAGCGGTGCTCTTCGGGAATGTCCGGAGATTGTTCGATCGCTTCAGCATGACGCACCAGATGGATTATCATAACGGTTCCTTGTATAAAGATATCCGTTACTTTAACCAAAATATGGCAATATGCAACCGTGTACTGTCAGTTTCCGCCCCTATACTGTCAATTCGATTATTTCAAATCTTCCGCTAGTCACGTTCCTCCCCCTTCAAGGGGATGTCAGGAGGGGGATGGGTTCCCTTGAGGGGGAGAGTTTGTCTGGTTGAAAAAGCCGCTGAGGAAAATGTGCGACATTTCAGCTGCTGCCGTAAATTAGTATGGATTCCGATCTAAGCGTGAAGTAGTATGTTCGCTGTTGTCAGGATCCGGATAACTACACTACCCGGCAGGAGACGCATGCAATGCGTCTCTACCCACGGGCAAGTACGGCACCTGATGACACGATCCTATGCCAGCGCAAGTACCAATGCCGCTCGGTTCCACACTCTTTTAAAATTGCGGGTACCCCATATGCCAAACACTTTCTGTGATCCATCAATAGATAGCCTGATCGAAGCGGAACTCCCCGCGCTCGTCGACTGTTACAAGATGCTGCACGCGATGCCCGAATTGTCCGGCCAGGAGGAAAAGACCTCGGCATATCTGGCCCGTGAACTGAGATCCCTCGGCTTTACCGTGACGGAAGGAGTGGGGAAATATCTGCATCAAACCTGGCGCGGCTTCGGCATAGTGGCGGTGCTGCAAAACGGTCCCGGTCCGACGGTGCTGCTACGGGCCGACATGGACGCCCTGCCGGTCGAGGAGAAGACCTGCCTTCCTTACGCGAGCAAGGTCAAGGCGACCTTCAAGGACGCTCAAGAGGTCGGCGTGATGCACGCCTGCGGGCACGACGTCCACGTCACCTCGCTCATCGGCACGGCGCGGATGCTGGCCCGCTTGAGGGGAACCTGGCAGGGGACGGTCGTGGCGATCGGCCAGCCCGGCGAGGAAGGGGGTGGCGGGGCGCTGGCCATGCTGAACGACGGCGCCTACCGGCACTGTCCGAAACCGGATTACGCCCTCGCTCTGCACGCAACCCTGCACCTGGAGGCGGGCCAGGTCGGCTATCGCCCCGGCAACTTCATGGCCAGTTTCAGCGAGGTGGACGTGACGGTGCGCGGCGTCGGCGCTCACGGCTCGGCGCCCGAATGCGGCAAGGACCCGATCGTCATGGCGGCTCAGCTCATCCTCGCCCTGCAGACCGTCGTCAGCCGCGAGAAAAACCCCCTTGAGCCGGCTGTGCTCACGGTCGGCTCCATCCACGGCGGAACGGCAAGCAACATCATTCCCGACGAAGTGCAACTGCAGCTCAGCATCAGAACCTACGATGACAAGGTCCGCGACCAGATCGTCGCCTCCATCGAGCGCATAGCCCGCGGGGTGGCGCTCGCAGCGGGCGTGCCGGAAGATCGGGCTCCCGTGGTCAAGCTGAAGGCCTCGCATCCGGCCAACTACAACGATCCGGAACTGACGGAGCGCGTGGCGGGAGCGCTGAAACGGGCCCTGGGCGAGGGTAATGTCATGAGAGTCTACCCGGTGATGGCGAGCGAAGACTTCGGCTTCTGGAGTCTTAAGAGAGAGATCCCTACCTGCATGTTCTGGCTGGGGGCGGCGGATCCGGTGCTGTTCAAGCAAAGCCGGGAGTCCGGGGTCCCGCTCCCTTCGCACCACTCACCTCTGTTCGCGCCGCTGCCCGAGCCGACCATCCGCGCCGGCGTCAGGGCAACCACCGCTGCCGTGCTTGACCTGCTGGGCAAGTGAAGCAAGAAGAGGTGCCTTGATTGCTTCTTCCGGCTGATCGGCTAGACTTCGTTTCATGAACTCAGAAAGGGCCTGCCATGACGAATTTTCCTGTTGCTGCCAGCTACCTTCTGGCAGCAATTCTTGTCCCTGCCGTTTTGCACTTCAAGCTGCTGCCGGCGGTCATTGCCGGACTGGCCGTCCATGTCCTGACGGATAAGCTTGCCGGTCATCTCCCCAAGCACTGGACCCGCGTGGCGCGCGAAGTCGCCCTGGCAGTCCTGGTCACCTCTGTCATGCTGCTGGTGTTCGGCGTCGGATTCGGCATCTGGTCCTTTCTGCGGGGGCACGGTCTGACCGCGTTGCTGGCGGCTGCCGCCGAAACCCTGGAGCGGCTCAGGCAGGTGCTCCCCCTGGACCTCGCGGATGTGATCCCCGTAACGGTGGAGGAACTGCGCGTACAGGTTGCGGTTGTGCTTCGAGAGTACGGCACGGAGATATCGGTTGCGGGTCTTGAGGGGGTGAAGCTGTTTGCCCACATCCTCCTTGGCATGGTCATCGGCGGCATGACCTCCTTGCACCATTTCAAGGACAAAGAACAGTGGCCGCCCCTGGCCGGCGCCCTGCACCAAAGGACCAGATTGCTCAGCGAGGCCTTCGAGAAGGTCGTCTTCGCCCAGGCTTCCATCTCCTTGCTCAATACCGCCCTCACCGCGCTCTATCTCATGATGGTGTTGCCGCTCTTCGGCGTGCATCTGCCGATGCGCACGGTCCTCATCGCGCTGACCTTTCTCTGCGGGCTGCTCCCGGTGGTCGGCAATCTCCTCTCCAATATCGTCATCGTCCTGATCAGTCTCGGCATGTCGCCGGCCGTGGGTGCGGCCTCGCTCGCGTTTCTGATCGCCATTCACAAGCTCGAGTATTTCACCAACGCCAAGATCGTAGGCGGGAGGGTGCACGCGACCGCCTGGGAGTTGCTCTGTTCCATGCTGCTCATGGAGGCTGTCTTTGGTCTGGGGGGACTGGTCGCCGCCCCGGTTGTCTATGCCTGGATCAAGTCAGAGCTCAAGGCCAAAGATATGATCTGAAGCGTGGCCTGCAACAATGCCGAAATCTGTTAAACTTCAACAGATCCAGAAGCCAATTCAGAGTTTCGCAGAGTGTGATGGGAGGAACGATGGCAAATCCATTTATACATGTAGAACTGATGACCACGGATGTGGGCAAGGCGAAAGAATTCTACCAGGGTCTTTTCGACTGGAAACTGGAGGATGTCCCTGAGACGAACTACACCATGATAAAGGTGGGAGAGGGGACGGGCGGCGGCATGATGAAGACTACGATGCCGGAAATGCCCTCCAGCTGGCTTCCCTACGTCCTGGTTGACGACGTGGCAGCCTCCACCCAAAAGGCGAAATCGTTGGGAGCCACCATAGTGAAGCCGGTGACCGAGATCCCCGGCATGGGGTCGTTCAGCGTCATGGTCGACCCGACCGGCGCGACCCTCGCCATGTGGCAGCCCAAAGGCGGCATGTAGCGCAAGGGTGACTGTCGTCTGGAACGAAATGAAAATGGCCTGTTTTTTACAGGCCATTTTTCACTTCGGGATTCAGTAGAATGAAGTACTGGGTTGAGCAGGCTGTCAAACACGACAGTTGTAAACCGGAAAATGAATGTCATGGCCACACTTTGCAGACGCATCCTAACCCTGAAAGCCGGAAATCCGAGCCATGAGTGATCTGAGAGCTGACACCCTGCCCAAACTTTCCGATGCCAGGACGGTTCAAGACGCCCTGAATATCCTCGGCAGCAAGAAGAAAAAAAACCTCCTGGCGCGCATGTTTCCCTTTATGGGGCCGGCGTTCATCGCGAGCGTTGCCTATGTCGATCCCGGTAATTTCGCCACCAATATCCAGGGGGGCGCCAAGTTCGGCTACCTGCTTATCTGGGTCATTGTCGCCAGTAACCTGATGGCGATGCTGATCCAGACGCTGTCCGCCAAGCTTGGCCTGGTCACCGGGTTGAACCTTGCCGAGCACTGCCGCGAGCAGTTCCCAAAACCCGTGTCGGTCACCATGTGGTTTCTGATGGAGATCGTCGCCATGTCGACTGACCTGGCCGAATTCCTCGGGGCGGCCCTGGGGTTCCAGCTCTTGATGGGGGTGCCGCTCTTGGTCGGGGCGGTGCTGACCGGGATCACCACCATGCTCATCCTCGGCCTGGAGCGCTACGGCTTTCGCCCTCTCGAGGCGGTGATCTCCTCCATGGTCGCGATGATCGCGCTTTGCTACCTCGCCGAGACCTTCATTGTCAGCCCCGACTGGGGGCTCGTGCTGCACAGCACCTTCGTGCCGCGCTTTTCTGGCGCAGAAAGCGTTTTTCTTGCCTGCGGCATTCTCGGGGCGACGGTCATGCCGCACGCCATCTTCCTGCATTCGGCCCTCATGCAGGGGCGCATCGTGGTGCGCGACACGGCCCGCCTGAAGAGCCTGTACCGCTTCGAGATCGCGGACGTGGTGATCGCCATGGGGATCGCCAGTTGCGTCAACGCGGCCATGCTGATCATGGCCGCGGCCACCTTCTACAAGACCGGGAATACCGCGGTCGCCAGCATCGAGGAGGCGTACCGCACCCTTGAGCCGCTCCTGGGGAGCGCCGCAAAATGGATCTTCGGACTCTCGCTGCTGGTCTCGGGGCTATCCTCGTCGACGGTGGGGACCGGCGCCGGCCAGGTGATCATGCAGGGATTTCTCAAGCGGCATATCCCGATCTGGTTGCGCCGGCTGGTCACCATGGCTCCCTCCCTGGTGGTGATCGGCATGGGGCTCGACCCGACCAAAACCCTGGTGCTGAGCCAGGTGATCCTGAGCTTCGGGCTTCCTTTTGCGGTCATCCCGCTCGTTATGTTCACCTGCCGCGCCGACATCATGGGGGAGATGGTCAATAAACGGATCACGACCATTGCCGCCGGTCTCGTCGCGGCCATCATCGTCGTCCTCAACGTCTACCTCATCTACAAGACATCAGTTACCGGGTGATCCCATGTTCAAGCATATACTAGTTCCGGTAGATGGTTCCCTAATGGCCGAGGCCGCGCTGCCGGCAGCCGCCTTTCTGGCTGAAAAGCTCCGGGCCCGCGTCACCCTCATGCATGTCGTGGAGCGAAACGCCCCCGACGAGGTGCACGGCCAGCCCCACCTGAAGCATCCGCAGGATGCCGAGCGCTACCTGAGGGAGCTCGCCGCGCGTGTTTTCCCGGAGACGATCCAGGTCGATTGCCACGTGCACACCAACGAAGTCGATGATGTGGCCGGCAGCATTGTGGCGCACGCCGACGAGCTGGCGCACGACCTGGTCATCATGTGTTCCCATGGCCGGGGTGCGGCGCTTCATCTGTTTCTCGGGAGCATCGCCCAGAGCGTCATCGCGCGCGGGTCGCAACCCGTCCTCATCACGCATCCGGACGAGCAGGGGAGGCCGCCCGCCTTTTTCTGCCGGCATATCCTGGTTCCCATGGATAACGACCCCGAGCATGCCCAGGCGCTGCCGGTCTCCAAGGATCTGGCCCGGGCCTGCGGTGCGACCCTGCACCTGGCCGCCGTGATACCCGATCTGGCAACCCTTTCGGGGGACAAGGCGGTAGCGAGACGGATGCTTCCCGGGACCACCTCACGACTTCTGGAGCTGGCGAGGCAGGATGCCGAGAATTATTTTCGTGGCCTGGAGCAAGGCTTGCGGCAGGAGGGATTCGAGGCGAGCGCGCATGTGCTGCGTGGAGATCCTGCCAGCGTCATCGTGGAGGCCGCCGTGCAGGCGCAGATCGATCTGATCGTGCTCGGCACCCACGGCAAGACCGGCATGGACGCCTTCTGGTCAGGGAGCGTGGCCCACAAGATATGCGGTCAGTCCCGGGTACCGCTGCTGCTGATACCGGTGGGGAAAGGGTAGGGTGGCCGGTAGGCGGGTTTAATTGTTTGCGCTTATCCTTAAGTGTAGAGACGCATTGCATGCGTCTCTTGCTTTTTGCACCGCCACGAGATTGGATAAAGATTTGTCGTGCCGGGACCGTAGAGACGCATGCAATGCGTCTCTACACCCCGTGTCCCGGTTATGCCGATAGTCGGCGGGATTCTTCTTGGCTGGTAGAGACGCATGCAATGCGTCTCTTGCTTTTTGCACAGCCGGAAAACATTGATAGATATTTGCCGTGCCGGGACCGTAGAGACGCATGCCATGCGTCTCTACACCCCGTGTGCCGGTTATGCCGATAGTCGGCGGGATTCTTCTTGGCTGGTAGAGACCCATTGCATGCGTCTCTCGCTTTTTGCACCGCCGGAAAACATTGATAGATATTTGCCGTGCCAGGACCGTAGAGACGCATGCAATGCGTCTCTACACCCCGTGTCCCGGTTACGCCGATAGTCGGCGGGATTCTTCTTGGCTGGTAGAGACGCATTGCATGCGTCTCTTGCTTTTGCACAGCCGAAAAATTTGATAGAGATTTGTCGTGCCAGGACTGTAGAGACGCATGCAATGAGTCTCTACATCTCGTGTCCCGGTTATGTCGAGAGTCGGCGGGATTCTTCTTGGCTGGTAGAGACGCATTGCATGCGTCTCTTGCTTTTGCACAGCCGAAAAATTTGATAGAGATTTGCCGTGGCAGGACCGTAGAGACGCATGCAATGCGTCTCTACACCTCGTGTGCCGGTTATGTCGAGAGTCGGCGGGATTCTTCTTGGCTGGTAGAGACGCATTGCATGCGTCTCTTGCTTTTTGCACAGCGACGAAATTGGATGGAGATTTGCCGTGGCAGGACCGTGGAGACGCATGCAATGCGTCTCTACACCCCGTGTGCCGGTTATGTCGAGAGTCGGCGGGATTCTTCTTGGCTGGTAGAGACGCATTGCATGCGTCTCTTGCTTTTTGCACAGCCGAAAAATTTGATGGAGATTTGTCGTGCCAGGACTGTAGAGACGCATGCAATGAGTCTCTACACCCCGTGTTTCGGTTATGCCGAGAGTCGAGGGGAATTCTTCTTGGCTGGTAGAGACGCATTGCATGCGTCTCTTGCTTTTTGCACAGCCGAAAAATTCGATAGAGACTTTTCGTGCCAGGACCGTAGAGACGCATGCAATGCTTCTCTACACCCCGTGTTCCGGTTATGCCGAGGATTCTTCTTGGCTGTCAGGTTTGATATGGTAGAGACGCATTGCATGCGTCTCTTGCCCCTTACGACGAATCGCTGCCGTAATTGACGGGATTATATCTGTCGAGCTCCCATTGTAAGGGGTTGTTTCTTACGTAATTCCGTATGGCGTCCAATGATTTTTCTGCCCCAATGATCTCATCGTAAAATCGCGATTGTCATGCAAAATCATATCCAGCATTACGTGTGCTTCTGGTTGAGGCACCCTTGAATCCTCTCACGAGTGATGCCAGGTTGCTTCTCTGAGGGCCAAAGGCATTGCCATGGTCGATATATTTATTATCAGCATTCGTATCTAAAAGGCAGATGATCCCGTGAACATGGTTCGGCATGATCACCCATTCATCGAGGTGGATACTTTCCCGAATCTCTGCCGTCTTCTTCCATTCTTCAGCAACAATAGAACCGATCTGCGATAGCCGCATCGCTCCATTGATCACCTCGCCGAGACAACATTTCTGATCCTTCGTGCATATAGTCACGAAATAGTACCCGGCTGCTGAATAATCCCAGCTTTTGAGGCGCGTGGATTAGGTGCGGTATTTGCCTTGGAAGAGGGTCATTTGTCGTGCCAGAATCGTAGAGACGCATGCAATGCGTCTCTACAGCAGAAGAAGGGGACAACGGTTGTCGTAGAGACGCATTGCATGCGTCTCTGGCTCTTATAACGAGATAGGCCATTTGCCGTGCCGGAATCGCAGAGACGCATGCAATGCGTCTCTACACGGTACCGGGCTGCCCATTGTCATTGCTCTACCAGCTTCCAGCTAAGGTCGGGATTGTACTCCTTCATCTTTTTGGCGATCTCGGCTGTCTTCGGGCCCAGGTTCTTCTGGTATACCCTGCCGCGCTGATTCACGATGAAGGTCATCACCCCGGACACTCCCCAGCGGCTCGGGTAGGCGACCAGGGCATGGCCCGCCACCATGTTGCCATTGATGAGGTAGCTGAACTTCCCGCCCGGCGCACTTTTCCCCTGTTTCTTGAGGATCCGGAAGAAATAGCCATGAAACGGCCGCCGGCCATGCTCGCCATCGTTGCGCGGCCCCATGTAACCCTCTTCCTTCGCCTTTGCGACCAGCGGGCCGAGCGGACTCACCTTTTCTCCCGCTACGGTCGGCCAGTACAGGCCGTCCTTCTTTCCTGGCCTGCTGATCATGTGCTGCGCGTACTTCGGCACCTGGTCGCCGTCCGGCTCCGGCATGGTGTAATACTCCCGCTGCGCATCCGCGTAAGCCCTGCAGACATTGATGGCGAGCGTCTCGTTGTGCCCGATGCGCCTGGTGAGGATCTCCTCGCGCCCTGCAAAGGTATCAAAGTGCCAATTTCCTCCCCTGTTGACAAGCGGTATGGGAAAGGGCCATTTCTCGTCGCCGATCTTGAAAATCGCCTTGTCCTCCCCTTCCTTTTCCAGCACGACCCCCTCCGCGACTTCGTGAGAGAAATGCTCGAATTCTGCCGCCTCTTCAACGGAATCCCCGGGCTCCAGTTCCCGAAACGCCGGCCCGAAGATGGCACCGAGCGCACGATGATCTTTCGCCTGGACCGCAGCGATCAGCGCCTGACGGGCCTCCTCGGCAGAGTTGAAAGAGCGCTGGGCGGGTGCCGGATCACTGGCGAGGCAGGGCTGTGACAGTGCCAGCAGCGCAAAGAGCAGGGCGGACATGCGTACCAATTCCAGGTTGCGGTAAATCCTCAGTATAGTTGTCATGGCTTTCGCGTTCCTTTCTTTGATCTCGCCCCGGGTAAGCTGATGAGAGTTTCATGGACCTTGTTGCGCTATTCGCGGCGCCCTCGTCCCTCCGGCGCGGCCGGGCGGGGAACTGGCTGGACGCCCGGCTGCGCAATTGGCGCAACGCTCTGTGGTGCTGTGCGAGGAATGACCGGTCTTGGCGCGTGGGGAACGACCTGTCTTGGCGCAGGTGCAACGGACGGTCTTGGCGCCGGCGCTACAACGGACGGCCTTGGCGCAGGAGCCACGACGGACGGTCGTGGCGCAGTTACTGCGGGAGGCTGGACCGGTGCGGGACGGTTGATCTGCCTCATGTTCTCCCGGCTGGTCTGCCCGCGCTCCCGGTAGGTTTTAGCGTCTTTGCTGCTGCCGTAGCCGCCGTAACCCGAGCGCGAGGCTGGCTGCTCCTTCTGCACATCACGACCGCGAAAGACGTCTCTGGCGCCGGGGCGCTGCTGGCCGGTTGCAGGCTGAGGCTGCTGCCCGGTTGGGGCTGGACGCTGCTGCCCGGTCGCGCTCGGACGCGGCTGTCCGGTTGGGGCTGGACGCTGACCGGTTTCTGGCTGACGCTGCCGACCGGTCGCGGCAGGAGCCTGCTGGCCTGTTGTGGCGGGCCGCTGCTGCTCGCTTCGGGGTTGTCGTGGCTGGTCAATCCTTCCCGGGCGCGGCTGGTCCACCCGGGGAGGGCGGGCGGGCCGGCCGGGCTGTTCTCGCCGCCTCTCCACATCGCGGCGCAATTGCTGCCGGAATCGAGTGGTGTCGCGCTGCAGCACCCTGTTGTTCGTGTTGATGACGGTGGCGCGATTGTTGATGTAGATGCCGCGCCGGTCACGGATATGCGGACGGGAACGGCTGACCCAGCCGTCTCCGCGCCATCCGTGATCATAGACGCGGTGCCTTTGCCAGTCCAGATCACGGCTCAGCCAGGCGCCTATGGCGAACCCGGCGCCGAAGGTGATGAAGCCGTAGGACGGTTGGGGCTCCTGGTAAATGACTTGCGGGTCGTACACGGGCACGTAGATATACTCAGGGGCGGCAGGCACGATCCTGATGTAGTCCGGCTCGATGATCACCTGCTGCTCCCGCGTGGAGACCAGGTTCCCCTGCTCCCGTGCCTCGGCACGCAGATCCTGTATGGCGTCCATCACATCCTGCGGCTGGTCGACGAAAGCCTGACCCAGCGCAGCTGTCCAGTCGTATTTCTGGTCCATCATGAACAGCACGTCGGGGTAGTGGGCCACAGCCCTGACACTCACGTCCCAGGGCTGGTCGTCCAGGCGTGCCGATTTGCCGTACTGTCTCACGTAGCGCGCCGCCTCGTCGATCTGGTCCACGAAGGTCGCGGCAGGAAGTATCTGGGCGATCAGCGGATCAGGATAGAGTGCGATCGGTGCCAGCAGGTCGAGCAGTTCCTCCTGGCTGAGCAGGTTCGGGTCGGACTGGTCTGTGACCATATAGTACCCCGGCTGGCTTTCGGCACGCGCTGTCTGTTGCCCAGCGCCAAGAACGAGGAATATAACTACAGCGGGAAGGGCGAATATGATCTTTTTCATCGGTATCTCCATGAAGATCTGGCTGCGATACCCACCTAGTCTAGCAGATAGCGCAAAGTTAGCAAAGTGGGCGGAGAGTTATCCGCGGGGGCAGGACGGGGCAGCGCTCGGCACGCTCCGGTTCTCGAACTCCTGGACGATGTCGGCGACCGAGATCAGCCGGTTCACCACGCCTATGGACAGGTCGACGCCGGTGGTCCGCAGGATGTCCCGCACCGAGGCGTGTGCCTCGGCAACCCGGAAACCGATCCCTTCCCTGCGCAACTGCCCATCGAGCTGGGCCAGCATCCGGGCGCCTGCCGCGTCGATGTAGGGGGAGGTAGAAAGGTCGCAGACCACGAGCCTCACGGGCGCTGGCGAGGCGTGGATGGTGTCGCGTACGGTCTTCTCGATGGTCTCCACGTTGAAATAGAGAAGCGGCGCCTCCACGCGGAACAGGAACAGCCCCGGGTACAGCTCGTTGTCGGGATGCCGGGCCCGGTCGGAAAACCGCGAGGTGCCCGGAATGCGGCCCAGGATGGCGACGTGCGGCCTGGCCATGAAGCGCAGCAGGAAGAGGATCGACGCCACCGCCGAGATGGTCACTCCTTTGAGGATGCCGAGCAGCAGCACGCCGAGAAAGGCGACCAGCGCCACGTTGAACTCGATCGGGCTGATGCGCCAGAGCGCTTTGAATTCGGAAATGTTGATGAAACGGGAAACCGCGACGATGACGACGGCGGCAAGAACCGCCTGCGGGAGGTTTTGCAGCAGGCCGGTCAGGAGGAAGAGCACCAGGGTCAGGGTGATCGATGCGAAAAAGAGCGACAGCGGCGTGCGTGCGCCGGCTCCTTCGTTGACTGCCGATTGCGACAGGCCGCCCGCCACCGGGTAACCCTGCCCGAGGGCTGCCACCAAGTTTGCCGCGCCGAGGCCGAGCAGCTCCTGGCGCGAGTCTATGGAGTAGCCGTGCTTGGCCGCGAAGGTCCGAGCCGCGGCGATGCTCTCCACGTAGGAGAGCAGGAAACAGGCGAAGGCCAGCTCCAGGATTCCCTCCATGTGCTCCATTGCGACTCGGGGGATGCCGAATTGGGGAAGTCCCACCGGTATGGCGCCGACGACCTGGACACCGTGGTCCGCCAGACCGAAGAACGAAACCAGGGCCGTGGAGAGGACCACCACCAGCAGCGCGAACGGACGTCTTGGGTAGAAACGGTCTCCGGCGAAAAGTACTGCGAGCGAGCAGGCGCCGATCAAAAGAACGGTCGGCCGGGTATCCCCCAGCTGCCCAAGGAGCAGGACGCAGCGCTGGAAGAAATGATCGCCTCCACCCGGGACTCCGAACAGCTTGGGCAGCTGCGTTACCGCGATGCTCACTGCCGCGCCGGCCTTGAAGCCGATCAGGATGGTTTCGGAGATGAAGTTGACAAACGAGCTGAGCCGTAGCGCCCAGGCGAGAAAGCAGAGCAGGGCAACCAGACCGGCCGTCGCCGCGGCGATGGAGGCGTAGAGCGAGGCGTCTCCGCCCGCCATGGATCCCACGACGCTGGCAACCATCACCGAGATGGCCGCGGTGGGACCGATCGCCAGGTGGCGGGACGAGGCGAAGAGCGCATAGACGATGCCGCTGCCGATGTAGCAGTAAAGACCGACCTGAGGGGTGAGCCCGGCGAGGACCGAGTAGGCCATCGCTACCGGAACGGCATACGCGGCCAGGGTGACCCCGGCAAAGATGTCGTGCAAAAGCCGCGGCGAACGGTACTGGGGTAGCCAGGTAAGTATGGGGAGCAGGCTCGTGAGCCGCCGCACTGCGCCATTGCGCTCGGCGCTCGAATTATTACCTTTGAAATCCGCCAAAGCAGTCTCCTCTTTCTCAGCGTGCAAGCATAGCACAGAACTGGGTGCGCCATCTCTGTCAATCTGCGGTGGGCCTCATTCGACGGTGGGAGGAAGAGAGCCCCTCTGTCTCAAACGGCCGGGGCTCCTGTGTCAGCTCCGGTACCAGTTCCTGACCGGCGACTGATACAGCTGGCGCGGAACCCGCAGCAAACGTCAGGCCGATATCTTGACCGGCATGAGCCGCATGGTATTGTAGGATGTCATTGTGCACGGCTTCTTTGCCCAACAGGTAGGTACGCATTGCATGCGTCTGCGCCGCAAACTTTGCCGACATGGTCCGGCGGCGATGAAACCCGAGACGCATGCAACGAAACCCGAGACGCATGCAATGCGTCTCTACCTAGGAAATCCCCCCGGCCCCATAAGTCCCAGATCACAGAAAGGAGACAACGCAGTCCGGGCCGCTCCGGTTCCAACTGCGTCACCCGACTGCCATGAGCTACCACAAGATATTTTCAGTCGTCACCGAGCACACCGCATCCACCGTCATAGCGCGCTATGCCATCTCGCTTGCGGCGGCATGCAACGCAGAGCTTGTGCTGTATGCCGCCCATGCAGAGAGGAGTAGCGAGACCATAATCCTCCACACCGATCGGCATCTGGATCATCTCTTCACTGTCGCCTTTGAACTGGACATCCCCGTGACCCGGATAACCGATGTCGGCAATATCAATAAGCTGCTGCCCATACGGGTGCAGGCGGAAAAAGCCGATCTGGTATTTTATCCCCTGACGCCGTATGAACGCTACGGAGCCACCCTGCAGCGGCATACGGTCCATCACCTGCTGCGGACCGTCAGGTCTGACCTCTCGATCATGCGGGTCGTTCACATGGCAAAACCGCACCCCAGGCATATTCTGATGCCGCTGGGAAGGATCTCCGGCGACATGGAGCGCCGCTTGATGTTTATCACCGAGTTGGCCAAGAGCTTCCATGCGCAGGTCACGCTGTTCCATATGTCGGCAGAGCGTGACGCCAGGGGGATGCCTGACGACATCACCCAGTTTCGCAAACATCTGGAGCAGCAACAGGTTACGGTGCTGGAGCGAAGCGGCAGGGGGGAGATCGGCAAATCCATCACGGTGGAAGCGATCACCCGCCACAACGACCTGATCGTCCTTGGCGCCAGTGAGCGCGGGGTACTGCGAAGGCTGTTCTTCGGCAATCCTGCCGGTGATGTCATGCATCAGCCCCCCTGCAACGCCATCCTGTTCCGGGCAGCGCGCTGAACGGCCATGAGAATCCAGGCCCTTTCCCACGACGAAGTATTTTCCACTCTGCTCAGCACCCCCCAGGGGATCACGACTGAAGAGGCCGCGCGACGACGTGGCGAGTACGGGCTAAACGAGATTCATGAGGTGCAGGCCCGCTCCATGCTTTCGCGCCTCGCGTCCCAGTTCACCCACTTCCTGGCCCTTTTGCTCTGGTTTGCCGCCGCCCTTTGCTTGCTGTCCGAATACCTCCATCCCGGCGAAGGACTCCTGCGCCTCGGCATGGCAATCCTGGCAGTCATCTTCATCAACGCCATTTTCACCTTTGTCCAGGAGTACCGCACCGAAAAGGCGATCGAGGAACTCCGCAAGATGCTACCCTTCCGGGTGGCCGTGATCAGGAACGGGGCCGAGCTGGAGATCGATGCCGCGGAGATTGTGCCGGGGGACCTGGTCCTGCTGCGGGAGGGGGATAAGGTACCCGCCGACGCGCGGGTCGTGCAGGCAAACAGGCTGACCGTCAACAATGCGCTTCTTACCGGCGAATCCGAATCCCGACTGCTGGGCGATGCTCCCTGCGAGGAGGAGCCTCTTGAATGCGGGAACCTGGTGTTCGCGGGGACGCTCGTGGTGAGCGGGGGCGGGAGGGCCGTTGTCTACGCGACCGGCATGGCGACGGAGTTCGGCAAGATCGCACAGATAACCGGCAGGATCGTGGAGGAGGTAAGCCCGCTGCATGTCGAGATCATCCGGGTAACCCGGGTCGTTGCCGTCATTGCAGTGGCGAGCGGCGCCTTTTTTTTCCTGGTCGGCGGTTTGGTCGGACGGGGATTCTGGGACAACTTCCTGTTCGCCATCGGCATCATTATCGCCACCGTACCCGAAGGGCTGCTGCCGACCGTGACCCTCTCGCTGGCCATGGGGAGCCAGCGCATGGCCCGCCGCAATGCCCTGGTGAAAAGCCTGAACGCCGTGGAGGCGCTCGGCTCGGTCGATCTGATCTGCACCGACAAGACCGGCACGCTTACGCAAAACTCGATGACCGTTAAGGAGTCCTGGAGTCCCGGCGACCCGGCCATGGCCTGCACTGTCGCCCGGCTCTGCAACAATGTCACCGAGACGGCGCAGGGGCTCAAGGGAGACCCGACCGAAATGGCGCTCTACAACTATGCGCTCGGACAGGGCGCAGTGACCGGCGAACGGCTGGGCGAGACGCCATTTGATGCCGACAGGAAACGGATGGCCACCCTGAACCGGATCGACGGCAAGCTGTTCGTGCTCATCAAGGGGGCCGGCGAAAGCGTGGTGCCGCTCTGCACCTCGCTTTCGCCAGCCGGCGTGGGCGGCCCGCTGGATGGCGGCACCAGCGCCGAACTTTCCGAGAGGGGACGCGCCATGGCTTCGGAGGGGCTTCGCGTCATCGCGCTTGCCTTCCGGGAACTCGATGAACTTCCCGCGGGGGAGATCCCGGAGGAGGGACTTGTCTTTGCCGGATTCATGGGGCTGCTTGACCCGCCGCGCCCGGAAGTGCCGCTGGCACTCAAGAGCTGCCACAGCGCAGGCATCAAGGTCATCATGATCACCGGCGATGCCGGACCGACGGCAGCGGCCATCGCCAGGGACATCGGGTTGATAACGGGAGAGCCGGTCATCATCGAGGGGCGGGACTGCGCCAGCATGCCGGACGAACTGTTGCGGGAGGAGCTGAAAAAGGAGAATCTGATCTTCGCCCGCATGTCGCCCCAGAACAAGATGCACGTGGTAGGTCTCTTGATCGAGGGAGGACACCGGGTAGCTGTGACCGGAGACGGGGTCAACGACGCGCCGGCCCTGAAAAAAGCCCATGTCGGCATCGCCATGGGGCTGGCCGGAACCAGCGTTGCCCGCGAGGCCGCGGATATCGTGCTTCTGGATGACAACTTCGCTTCCATCGTGAATGCCATAGAGGAAGGGCGCGCCGTCTTCGAGAACATCCGGAACTTCATCACCTACATCTTCGCCTCCAACATACCGGAACTTGTCCCCTATATCGGCTACATCCTGTTCGGCATCCCGCTGCCGCTCACCATCATGCAGATACTGGCGGTGGACCTCGGCACCGACATGTTCCCGGCGCTGGCGCTCGGCTCGGAGAAGCCCTCTCCCGATATCATGCAACGTCCGCCGAGGCCGAAAAACGAGCACCTGCTCACCAGGGGAGTGCTCGTAAGGGCTTATTTCTATCTGGGTCTGCTGGAGGCCCTGGCAGGCATGTCCGCGTACTTCTACGTTATGCATCAGGGGGGGTGGGTCTGGCCTCAGCCGCTGGCCCCCACGGCAACGCTCTACCTGCAGGCGACCACGGCCTGTCTCGCCGGCATCATAGCGACACAGATCGCCAACGTCTTCGTCTGCCGCTCACCGAACGTTTCAGTCATCACCCTTGGGGTCTTTTCCAATCGATTGGTGCTGGCAGGGATCGCCACCGAGATGCTTCTGGCGGCTTTCATCATCTACACCCCTATCGGCAACTCGCTCTTCACCTGTGCCCCCATCGGCGCGGACGTCTGGCTCCTGCTGATCCCGTTTGCCATCCTGCTCCTTGTCACTGACGAAACGCGCAAACATTTCTGCTAACCTGCGGCTATTCTGGCGCCCTCTCACGAAGCCGAAGCAAACCCTGCCGATGCTCACCCCTGTCAGGGGGCACGTGTCAACTTCTGTCCATCTCTGTGCGCAAGCAATTCCAATGAGGGGTCCCGTCCGGGCCTGCGCTGCCAGCTTTTTTTCCTTGATTTATAAGGGCATTTGGCTTAATGTACGGGTCGTCGTAAAATAATTTTAATTTAATGTTGGGGGGATCATGTCTAAAGAAGCCGGAACGTCCAAGTTTCAGATCGATCTGCGCCGCCACCTGCGCGGTCAGAACATCTGTGACAATCTCATTCATCTTATCTGCGAGATTGCCGAGGCGAGCAAGTACGTTATCAACGCGGTACGTACGGGTGATCTCGGTGTTGCCGGTACCTCCAACCTGTACGGCGAGGAGCAGCTCGCCCTCGATGTCCTGTCCGACCGCATCATGCGCAAACGGCTGACCCATTCCGGCGTGGTCTGCAACATAGCCTCCGAGGAGATGGACGAGATTTATTCCTGCCAGGCCGATGCCGACGGCCTCTATTCGGTCGCCTACGATCCGCTCGACGGCTCGTCGCTTGTGGACGTGAACCTGGCAGTGGGCACCATCGTATCGATCTTCGCCGGGTGCGACCTGTTCCAGCCGGGACGCAACCAGGTCGCGGCCCTGTACGTTCTGTATGGTCCGAGGGTATCGCTGGTTTACACGGTCGGCGACGGCGTGCACGAGTTCACCATGAACAACCTGATGGAGTTCACGCTCACCCGCGAGAACATCAGGATGCAGCCCGAGGGGAACATCTACTCGCCCGGGGGGCTCAGGAACAAGTACCATCCGGGGGATGAACGCTTTATCCGCCATCTGGAAGAGAAAGGGTGCAAGCTCCGTTATTCGGGCGGCTTCGTGCCGGATATCAACCAGATCCTGATGAAGGGTCAGGGAGTCTTCATGTATCCCGCCCTGAACGGCTCGCCCAACGGCAAGCTGCGCGTCCTCTTCGAGCTCAACCCGATGGCCTTCATCATCGAGCACGCCGGTGGTGCCGCCAGCAACGGCGTGATCTCGATCCTCGACATCCGTCCCGAATCGCTGGATCAGAGGGCCCCGGTCTACATAGGTTGCACCCAGGATGTGAAGCAGGCGACGGAGTTTGTCAGCGGCAGCTGATTGCTGTATTCAGCGGCATCTGATTGCTGTAGGATAGTACTCGGGAAAAGCGGATATCTCGCTAAGTTGCTCCCGTTGGTGTCGATAAAAAAGTAAATATGCTGCAATTCAGGGGTATTCAGTATGGGAACAGTACAGCGTACGCAGCGACTCTGCAGTGAGATTCAACTCTTTGACCTGTGCGATCTTGACGCCTGCAGCCAAAAGGACGGCCGTTACTGCACCAACCCGGAGGTCCTGGAGCGCTTCGAGGCGATCAAGGAAGAGGACGAGCGTTCTCCGGAGCAGTACTTGACCGAAGATCTTGAAGAAGACGAAGAGGTCGAAGAGTCGGATCTTGACGAAGCCTTTGACGCCGATGAGTACGATGAAGAATAACTCTGGCAACTAGCAGTTAATAAATCACGAAAAAAAACCGCTTCCTGCAAGCGGTTTTTTTTCGTCTCAACGACAGTTTTTCTCATCTTTTCTCTTGCTCCTGCCGATAAGCATCAATAGTGGCGCCGGAGTTTTAGCGGCGCCGATTCTTCGGCGACACTTGCGTTGCCATTATTGTCATGGCAGCCAGCCTGGCGCCGCTTTATAATCAGATACGAGATCGAGGGGACACAGAGATGGCCGCAAAACTACTCATATTGGACGATGATCACGACATCCTGCTCATGCTGAAGACGATCTTCGCCGGCGAGGAGTTCGAGCTCCTGCTGGAGAGCGACAGCGAGTCCGCCTTGAAACGGGTGATCGTCGACCGCCCCAATGTGGCGATCATGGACATCAGCCTGCCCAAGAAGTCCGGAATAGAGGTGCTCAAGGAGGCGAAGAAGATCGATCCGGGGCTCGCCGTCATCATGGCGACCGGCTATAAGACGACCCAAAACGCGATCGAGGCGATGAAGCACGGCGCCTTCGACTACGTGACCAAGCCCTTTGACATAAACAAGCTGAAGACGGCGGTCAAGAAGGCGCTGGAGTGCAACCTTTTGAGCCGGAAGGTCCGCTACACCAAGGACCGCGCCCAGGTCGAGGAAGACTTGACCGAGGACCTGATGATCGGTTCCTCGCCCGAGATGATCGAAATCTGGAAGATGGTCGGCACCGTTGCCGATTCGGATGCGACGGTCCTGATCCAGGGGGAGTCCGGTACCGGGAAGGAGCTGCTGGCCCGCGCCATCTACAACAACTCCAAGCGAAAGAACCGCCCTTTCCTGGCGGTAAACTGCGCGGCGCTCCCTGAGGCGCTGCTGGAGAGCGAGCTCTTCGGGCACGAGAAGGGGGCCTTCACCGATGCGCATTCCCGGCGGATCGGGAAGTTCGAGCAGTGCAACGGGGGGACCATCTTCCTGGACGAGATCGGTGAGATGAGCCCGGCCAACCAGGGGAAATTCCTGCGCGTCCTGGAGAACCAGGAGTTCGAGCGGGTGGGGGGCAACGAGACCATCAAGGTAGATGTCAGGGTGATCTCGGCTACCAACAAGAGCCTGCTCGCCTGTGTCAAGGATAAGAGCTTCAGGATGGACCTTTTCTATCGCCTGCGGGTGGTCAACTTCTTCCTTCCCCCCCTGCGGGACCGGATGGAGGACATCCCGCTGCTGGTCGACCTCTTCGTCAGGAAGTTCTCCAGGAAGTACGGCAAGAACATCAAGGGGGTATCTTCCGAGACCATGGCTCTCCTGAGCTCGCACCCGTTCGAGGGGAACATCAGGGAGCTCAAGAACGTCATCAATTCGGCCACCGTCTTTTGCCGCGGGGACATCCTGGTGCCGGGCGATTTCGAGTCGTTTCTGACGGCGAAGGCCGGTTTCAAGGAGGTCGACCTGGAAGCCGCGGGGGATGATTACTACGAGGTCTTCTGGAGCATGCTGGAGCCGGTTTTCGACGGTATCTGCCAGAAGAACAAGGGAGCCATCTACGAAAGCGTCAACATGGGTTTGGAGAAGGCGCTGATCCACATGGCGATGGACAAGAGCAACAACAACCAGGTATTCGCCGCGAAGCTTCTTGGTATCAGCCGGAACACGCTCAGGGACAGGCTGGAGCGTTACCGGATCGGTGCCGCCGAGCAGGCCTAGCGCTATAGCCGCAGGTCAACAAATAAGAGCCGGAGAGGGGAGGGTGGTCGCACACCCGCTCTTTCCTGCTCTTCCCGTCCCTGCACTTGCGTTAACCCCTTTAGGTTCCTTGCGTCCTGCCTGATTGGTTGCAATCTTCCGCTAGTCACGTTCCTCCCCCTTCCAGGCGGAGGTCAGGCCCACCGCCTACAGCAGCTGTTTCCCCGCGGCGGTTTCCCAGGCCCCCTTCGGAATGGCGAGGAATACCTCAACGAGTTTCGGATCGAATTGCCGGCCGCTGCAGCTCACCACCTCCTCGCGCACCGCCTGGAAGCTGAGCGCCTTGCGGTAGGGGCGGTCCGAGGTCATGGCGTCCAGGGTGTCGACCAGGGCGAAGATCCTGGCGCTGATCGGGATCGCCTCACCGCTCAGCCCGTTCGGGTAGCCGGCTCCGTCGTAGCGCTCGTGGTGGGACAGTACCAGTTCCGCGGCCCCGGCGAAGTACCCGATGCCGGTCAGGATCTCGAACCCCACGGCCGGATGCTCCCGCATGCACTCCCATTCCGCCGCGTCGAGCTTGCCGGGCTTCAGCAGGATATTGTCCGAGACCCCGATCTTGCCGATGTCGTGCAAAAGCGACCCTTTGGCGAGGATGGAGCGGCCCCGGTCGTCGACCCCCGCGGCTTCCGCCAGCAGGCGCGCGTAGGCCATCACCCGCTCCGAGTGGGACCCGACCTCCTTTTCCCTGGCGTCCAGAGCCCTGATCAGCGCCGCCAGGGTATGCTCGTAGGCGAGGTTGATCTCCCCCATGACGGTCCTGATCACCTCGGTCTGCTCGCGCACCTTCTGCTCCAGGTTGGCCTGGTACTCCCGGTTCTCCTGCACCAGCCGGCGCTTCTCCATGGTGTTTTTCACGGTCAGGAGCACCCGGTCCAGATTGAACGGTTTGGTGATGTAGTCCTCGGCGCCGAAATGGATGCAGGAAAGCGCCGTGTCCATGTCGTTCATCGCGGTGATCATCAGCACCGTGGTGTCCGGTGTGGACTGCTTGATGTCCTTCAAAAGGTCGATCCCCGAGCGTCCCGGCATCATGATGTCCAGAAGGGCCATATCGAGCTTGGTGGAGTTGATGATGTCGAGCCCTTCCTCGGCGCTGGCGGCTTGATGGCAGGTGAACCCCTCTTTGGTGAGCGTGATGTGGATCAGCTCACGGATCATCTCCTCGTCGTCTACTATAAGGATATTCCCTTTCAATTGCTACCTCCTGGAGGTGCCTCTGGTTCCTGGTGCGCCGCGGTCCCGGCCAGGGTCTCCCTGACTTTTCTAAGGAGCGCATCGCTCGCGAAGGGCTTTGGCAGGAACTGCACCCCCTGTTCCAGAATCTTTTCGAATTTTACCTTGTTGTCCGTGTGCCCCGACATGAAAAGGACCTTCAGCTGCGGTTTTTTCCGGGTCAGCAGTTCGGCGAGGGTCGGACCGCTCATAAACGGCATGACCACGTCGGTAAGGAGCATGTCGATCGCTGCCACGTGCTCCTCGAACAGGGTGACCGCCTGCTCGGGGTCCGTGGTCTCCAGAATGCAGAAGCCGCGCTTCCTCAGGGTGTGCACCACGAGGTTCAGCACCCCCGGCTCGTCCTCGACCACCAGGATGGTCTGGGAGCCTTCCAGCTGTTCCTCCATCCCCTGCCTCTTGAGTGCATCCGAGGGCTGGAAGACGCGGGGGAGGTAGATGTTGAAGCTAGCCCCCTGGTCCGGCTGGCTGACAACGTCGATGTAGCCGCCGCTTTGCTTCACGATGCCGTACACGGTGGCAAGCCCCAGACCGGTCCCCCGCCCCATCTCCTTGGTGGTGAAGAACGGCTCGAAGAGGCGCCGCTTCACCTCCTCGGTCATGCCGAAGCCGCGGTCCCTGACGGTGATCCTCACGTAGCTCCCGGCTGCCGAGCCCGGGTGCAGCTGGGAGAACCCCTCGTCCAGATCGCAGTTGGCGGTTTCAATGCTGATCTCTCCGCCGGTCTCGGAGGCGTCGCGGGCGTTGACAACCAGGTTCATGATGATCTGCTCGACCTGGCCGGGATCGATCTTTATGAAGCCGATGTCGTCGGCGAGCCTCGTCACCAGTCTTATGTGCTCCCCGATCAGCCGTGCCAGCATCTTCTCCACGGATTTCACCTGGACGTTGATGTTGAGCACCTTCGGCTCCAGGATCTGGCGCCTGCTGAAGCTCAGTAGCTGCCGGGTGAGATCGGCCGCGCGCTCGCCGGCGCGCAGAATCTGCTCGGCCTCCTTGCGCATGGGGGAGCCGCTTTCCAGGCCCCTTATCAGCAGCGTGCTGTAGCCGTTGATGATGGTGAGCAGGTTGTTGAAGTCGTGGGCGACGCCTCCGGCCAGCTGTCCGATCGCCTCCATCTTCTGCACCTGGCGCAGCTGGTCTACCGCCTGTTTCCTCTCGGTGACATCCTCCTTTACCCCGACGAAATGGGTGATCCGCCCCTCGCTGTTTTTTACCGCCGAGATGGACCCGCTCTCCCAGAACAGCTCGCCGCTTTTCTTCCTGTTGTGCAGCTCCCCATGCCATTCCCGGCCAGAGCTGATGGTCCTCCAGAGGCTCTGGTAGAATTCCCGGTCCATGGTGCCGGATTTGAGGATGCGCGGGTTCTGCCCCACCAGCTCGGCCACGGTATACCCGGTCACCTCGGCGAACCTGGGATTTACGTACTCGATCTTTCCGAAGAGGTCCGTGATGACCACCGATACCGGGCTCTGCTCCACCGCGCGCCAGAGCTTGCTTAATTCCTCCTCGGCGCGTTTTCGCTCCGTGATGTCCAGGAGCGTCCCGATGATGGCGGGCTTGCCGTTTAACTGGGTCCTGGTGCCGTTTGCCTCGAGTTCGATGGTCGCCGAATCGCTGCGCCTACCCTGGAAATAGAAGTGCAGGTTCCGGCTCTCCTCCTTGAGCGGGCGCAGGAACTGGGTGATGACCCTGATCTGGTCGTCGCGCGCCACCAGGTCGAGCAGGGTCTTCGACTCGGTCAGCTCCTCCTGGAGGTAGCCGAAGATCTGGCCGAATTTGGGGTTCACGTAGGTGAACACGTCGTCCTGCAGCATGAAGATGCCGACCAGCGACTGCTCCACCAGGCTCTGGAAGCGCGCCTCGGTCGCGGTGAGGGCGTCTTCCGCCAGGTTCCGCTCGCGGCGCACCACGGCCTCGTTCAGCTCACGCTTGATGGCGGGTATCAGCCGGGAGAGGTTGTCCTTGATCAGGTAGTCCTGGGCGCCGGCGCGCATCGCCTCGACGGCGGCGTCCTCACCCATCTGGCCCGAGACCATGATGAAGGGGATGTCCATCCCTCTTTGATGCAGGAGCTGCAGGGCGGAGAGGCCGCTGAACTGCGGCATGACGTAATCGGAGATGACGAGGTGCCAGCCACCCTTGTCCAGAGCGGCCCTCATCTCCTCGGCCGTCTCGACGCGTTCGTAGCTGGGCGAGAATTCCTGCTGCAGCTGCCGTATGATCAGGGTGGCATCCTCGGGTGAGTCGTCAACGATCAGGATGCGGAGTGCGTGTTTCATCGTTTGCCGGTCCTCGCTGCAGTCAATACGGGATTAGTGCTACCATTAATGGCTTATCGGCGCCTGGACAGATATGTTTAGTCAAAATTTCAGATTCCATGGAGAAATTTCGGCACGCCGCAATCTTGCCGGAAATTTCTATACTACTAATAAAACAAAGAATATGCTATGAAACTGGAGTGCGGTTGGACGGCCACCGCGACCGTCGCGCCCCGGAGGATTTCATGCAAGGACAGGGTGGCAAGTTTTTTTGTCTTTCTTTGCCTCTTTGCGGCTTTGCGTGAGAAGCTTTTGACTGTTCGGGACCCCCCATGCTGATCAACGACCAAATCCAAATGCAGGTTCTTCCCATCCTGGCCAAAGCGAGCGTCGTCCCGACCTCGGAGGCCCAGCAGCGGGCCGGCGCCCAGCTGCAACTGAACCCCGGCCAGCAGGTACAGGCCGAGATCATAGCCAGTCTTCCCAATCACCTGTATCTCGCGAGGATCGCCGGCGAGATGTTCAAGCTCGAAATCCCGATCAACGTCCAGCCCGGCGAGGCAATGGAGATGACCTTCGTGTCGGCCGATCCCCGGATCACCTTTCAGATCTTCCGTCCGGAGGGTGGAGGGGAGTCGGTAGCGCTCAGTTCCCTGGGGAAGTGGCTCTCCAGCGTCGCCCGTGACGCCCCGTCTCTACCGGCGCTGCAGGGGACGCTTCTGGAGAGCCCGGTGCAGGACACGACCCTCCTTGCCGCCAGGCTCAGGGCTGCCTTGACGCAGGGCGGACTCTTCTACGAGTCGCACCTGGCCCAGTGGGCCGCAGGAGGAGTGCAGCTCGGGGAAATTCTGAAGGAGCCGCAGGGAAAACTTTCCCGTGCGGCCCTGGGGGATGATGGCCCGGACGCAGCGAGTGAGCGGGACCCTGGATTCGCCGACAGCCGCACGCTGCCGCTGGTAAAGGAGCAGCTTCTCCTTTTGAACTCGGGCCTGCTGTCCTGGAAGGGCGAGGCCTGGCCGGGGCAGGGTATGGAGCTGGCCGTAACTCCGAGGGACGCGGAGGAGGGTGAAGCGGGGGTGGAGGCGACGCTGTCGCTGGATCTGGCGCATCTGGGCGGAGTCGAGGCAAAACTGCGCTTCGGGCCGGACGGGCTCTTCGTGGAATTTGTCTGCCAGCGATCCGGCTCGTCGGCACTTCTTAAGGAAGGGGGGGATGCACTCCGGTCGGCGCTCGCCTCTTCGGGGCTGCATCTGACCCGGATGGTGGCGAAAGATGGCGAAGCGACTGAATGAAATGAAGAGGGCCGTCGCGATGGCCTACCGGGCCGAGGACGGCGCGCCAAGGGTCGTTGCCAGGGGAAGCGGGGTGACTGCCGAGGCGATGATTTCCCTGGCACGGGAGAGCGGCGTGTATGTACACCAGTCGCCCGATCTGGTGAACCTCCTGATGCAGGTCGATCTGGACAGCGAGATCCCGCCGGAGCTGTACCAGGCTGTTGCCGAAATCCTCGCCTGGCTTTACGCCATGGATCAGAGCAGCATCTCCAGCCAGGAATAAGTCTCTTCCAGAAGGTAATCCGCATCGTTTTTGGTGACGGTTTTCGAGGTCAGCCCCGGGATCGGTGGCAGCACGATCCGGTGCGGTATCTTACCGAGTTCCGCAGGAATCCCTCCCGCCTCCCTGGCATGTCCCCCCCCAGCCAGCACGACCACCGTGGTCTCCGGATGCAGCGCGAGATAATCGCCGACCCGCCGCGCCATGACCCTGTTTCTGAGCATCTGCGCCTCGCAGATGTTGCGGAAGGCCGCCCCGCTTCTGCCGTGACCGGAATAGGATGATGCGATGAAATCGAGGTAGGCGTCGGTTACTTCGGCGCTGATCCCGGGAGGAAGCAGGCGCAGGTCTTCGCTTGAGAGAGCGGAGAAACCCTGCTGTGCGACCTTTTGCACGATGGCTCGCGGCGCGTTCAGCGCGACAATAGGGATCCTGTTGTCGCGCGCGTAAAGGAGGATGTCTTCATAGAGTCCCCAGGAGATATTTCTCCAGTTCGATTCGAAGACCTTCCTCATGGCATATTCGGGGACCTTCCCGGCACTCCAGGCATCAAGCGCCTTCTGGCTTGAGTCTTCGAACATCTCCATGCCTATGGCGAGAGGCTTCGCTTTTGCCTTCAGTCCCTTGATGATGTCCAGCTGGATCCGGTGGTGTGGATAGGCGTCATGGCGCTCGCCGACGAAGACGAGTGATGTGTCGCTCAGTTCGCCGATCATGGTCTCCACGTCGATAACCTCACGGTCCTCGATGCGCATCACATGGGTTATGGAACAGCCGGTCAGGATGAGGATGATGCCGAGTACGAGCAGGAACTTGGGCAGGAAGGCGTATCGCATGGCAAGGTTATAACAGAGATGGCGAGATTGTGGAAGCGGAGAAACCCGGGAGATCGGAGGGATTTTGGATTTTGGATTTTGTAGGAGCGGGTATTTCTGCCGCGATGGCTACGGTGATCGCGGCAGGAATGCCCGCTGCTACGAGATTACGACTGTTCTTCCTGCCACGTTCAGGCGCCCTTCGGCAAACAGCCTGATCGCCTCGGGATAGGCGCGGTGCTCTTCCTTCTGTATCCGGGCGGAGAGGGTATCTTCGGTGTCGCCTTCCAGGAGTGGAACGGCCGCCTGTATGATGATCGGTCCGGTGTCGGTTCCCGCATCGACGAAATGCACGGTGCAACCGGCGACCTTCGCCCCGTATTCGAGCGCCTGGCGCTGGGCATGAAGACCGGGGAAGGCGGGAAGCAGTGCCGGATGGACGTTCATGACCGCCATGGGGTAGGCTTCCAGCAGCACCGGCGTGATGATCCGCATGAACCCGGCCATCGCCACCAGTTCCACCTCGAATTCGCGCAGGGTCGCCACCAGCGCGGCGTCGTAGGCCTCTCTCCCGGCATGGGCGTGGTGGTCGAGATGGAGCGCCGGTATCCCGGCGCTCTTGGCTCTTTCCAATGCGTAGGCGTCGGACTTGTTGCTGATGACGCAAACCACGCGCGCCGGCAATGCTCCGCGTGCACAGGCATCGAGGATGGATTGGAGGTTGGTGCCGCTGCCCGAAACGAGTACGCCTATGTTGAGTTTTTTATCCATGGCTGGCTGCTGGCAGGCTCTAGACGAGCTCCACGCACTCCTTGCCGGCTTCGCACTTGACGACTTCGCCGATGTGGAAGGCGGTCTCGTTGAGGCCCGAGAGCCTGATCAGGATGTCGTCGGCCTCGCGCTCCGGCACGATGATCACCATGCCGATACCGCAGTTGAAGGTCCTGAACATCTCGGTTTCGTCGATGTTGCCACCGCGCTGGATGATCTGGAAAATCTCGGGGATCTCCCAGCTGTCCTTCCGGACCACGGCCTTGCAGCCGTTGGGAAGCACGCGGGGGATGTTTTCCAGCAGGCCGCCACCGGTGATATGCGCAATGCCGCTCACGTTGAAGTCTCTGAGCAGGTTCATGATGGAACGAACGTAGATGCGTGTCGGGGTGAGGAGCTCGTCGGCAACCGTCTTGCCGAGCCCGGGAATCTCGTCGTTGATGCCGAGTCCCATCAGCTCGATAATCACCTTGCGGGCCAGGGAGTAGCCGTTGCTGTGCAGACCGCTGGAGCTGAGCCCGATCAGATGGTTACCCACGGTGATGGACGAGCCATCGATGATCTTCTCGCGCTCGACGACGCCTACCGCGAAGCCCGCCATGTCGTACTCTTCGCCGGTGTAAAATCCTGGCATCTCCGCCGTCTCGCCGCCGATCAGCGCGCAACCGGCCTGGATGCAGCCGTCCGAGACCCCCTTGATGATGGAGGCTCCTTTGGCTGGGTCGAGCTTTGCCGTTGCCAGGTAATCGAGGAAGAAAAGCGGTTCGGCGCCCTGCACGATGATGTCGTTCACGCACATCGCGACCAGGTCGATTCCTATGGTGTCGTGGCGGTCAGCCATGAAGGCGACTTTCAGCTTGGTGCCGACTCCGTCGGTGCCCGAGACCAGGACTGGGTGCTTGTATTTCCCCATGTTCAGCGAGAACAAGCCGCCGAAACCACCGATGTCGGCCAATACCTCGGGCCGTGAAGTGGCCTTCACCAGTGGCTTGATCATCTTGACAAACGTATTGCCCGCATCTATGTCAACGCCGGCGTCTTTGTATGTGATTTTAGTCTCGTCCAAGGGAAAACCTCCGATAAATTAAAGGAGAAATCTAACGCATATCCCTCGAAAAGTCAAAGCGAAAAAAATGTTTACTTCCCCTTGGGGTTTGCTTATCATGCGCTTCAGTGCCTGATCATGATGCGAAAATAACCGTCCGTCCCATGTGCGAGCAGGACCTTGAGGCCGTGCTGGCCATCGAGGCAGCCTCTTTTTCTCCTCCCTGGACCAGAGGTCATTTCCTCGATGAAATGCGATCGCCCTTCGGGTTCCCGCTGGTGGCGCAGGCTCCTGACGGCGGCGTTGCCGGCTATCTCTGCCTGAAGATGGTGCTGGACGAGGCCGAGATCCTGGACGTTGCCGTGAGCGGCTCCCTGCGCGGCAGGGGGATCGGGCGGATCCTGATGGAGAGCGCCCTGGACTTCTGCCGGGCCCGCGGGACCGCGCTGCTCTGTCTGGAGGTGCGGGTCGGCAACGACGCGGCGATCACCCTTTACCACCGGCTCGGCTTCCGTGAGACCGGCCGGCGCAAGCGCTATTACGAAAATGGCGAGGATGCCATCCTGATGGATTATACCTTTGAGAAACAAGTAGAGGAGCGCGATGCAGTTTAAATCAATGGTTGTCTCAAACGTGGAGGTCTCGCCCTGTTATTACAGGATGAGGATGACGGCTCCACTGGATCTGCTGCAGGCCCTTCCCGGGCAGTTCCTGATGCTCAAGGTTAACGACGCCATAGATCCCCTGCTGCGTCGCCCCTTCGGCTTTTTCGACGCCGGCAGCTTCTCGCCCGAGTACTCCGGGTCCGGGATCCAGGCCTATGCCGAGATCCTCTACAAGGTGGTGGGGAAGGGGACCCGCATGCTCGCGGCGCTGCATCACGGCGACCTGCTCGACCTCCTCGCCCCGCTCGGCAAGGGGTTCGATCTCGGAGCCCCCGGGGAGGAGAAGCTTCTGGTCGGCGGCGGGGTGGGGCTGGCGCCACTTTACTACCTGGCAAAGAAGCTGGTTGACCGCGGCGACAAGGTGCGCCTTTTTGCCGGCGGCAGGAACCGGGACGACATCCTCTGCATCACAGAGTTCGAGCGCCTCGGCGTCGAGACCTATGTATCCACCGACGACGGGACCCTGGGAGAGAGCGGCCTGGTGACCGAGGTGCTGGAGCGGCACCTGGCGCCCAGCGGCATGCGCATCTTCGCCTGCGGCCCCACCCCGATGCTGCGTGCCGTCGCCCTGATGGCGCAGGGCCACGGGGTTCCCTGCCAGGTTTCCATGGAGGCCTACATGGCGTGCGGAGTCGGCGCCTGCCTTGGCTGCGTCATGAAGGGGGCGAACCATTCGGACCAGACCCCCGACTACCGCTGCGTCTGCAAGGACGGCCCCGTCTTCGACAGCTTTGAACTGCAATGGAGTTGACCATGCAAAGACCTGACATGTCCGTGGAGGTGGCGGGGATCAAGATGCGCAATCCCGTCATGACCGCTTCCGGCACCTTCGGCTACGGAGCCGAGTTCGCCGATTATCTGAACCTCGAGAGCATCGGCGCCCTGATCACCAAGGGGCTCTCGCTCAAGCCCAAGGCCGGCAATCCGACCCCGCGCATCGTGGAGACCCCGGGCGGCATGCTGAACGCCATCGGCCTGCAGAACGTCGGTGTGGACGCCTTCATAACGGAGAAACTCCCGTACCTGAGCGGGGTGGCTACTCCCGTGATCGTCAACCTCTACGGCAACACGCTGGAGGAGTACGGCGAGGTGGCCGCCAGGCTCGATACGCTCCCCGGCGTGGCCGGCATCGAGGTGAATATCTCCTGCCCCAACGTGAAGCAGGGCGGCATCGTATTCGGCACCGACCCAAAGGCCGCCCAGGAGGTGGTGCGTCTGGTGAAACGCAGTACCGGCAAGCCGGTCATCGTGAAGCTCTCGCCGAACGTGACCGACGTGGTGCTGATGGCCCAGGCCTGTGCCGACGCCGGCGCCGATGCGCTCTCGCTCATCAACACGCTCACCGGGATGGCGATCGATCTGGACCGGCGCCGCCCGATCCTGGCCAACGTCACCGGCGGGCTGTCCGGGCCGGCCATCAAGCCCGTGGCGCTCAGGATGGTCTGGCAGGTGGCAAAATGCGTGCGGCTCCCGATCATCGGGATCGGCGGGATCATGAATGCGCGGGACGCGCTGGAATTCATCCTGGCAGGCGCCACCGCGGTGCAGATCGGTACCGCGAGCTTCCTCGACCCTTCGGCGGCAGAGAAAATCGCGCAGGATATGGAACAGTACCTGGTGGAGCGGGGGATCGACTCCCTTGCCTCGATGATAGGGGCGCTCGAGGTCTGATGGAAGCCTGGGAAAAAAGCCTGGAAAATTGCGTTACCAGCCCGGAGGAGCTTTCCGGGCTTTTTCGTATCGATGCGGCTCCGCTCTCCGGAGTCGTGCGGCGCTACCCGATGCGCATCACCCCCCACTATCTGAGCCTGATCACCGGGCCCGGCGACGCCATCTGGCGCCAGTGCGTGCCCGACCCCGCAGAGCTCGACGATTTTTCCCAGTCACCCGACCCGCTCGACGAGGAGCGGCTCTCGCCGGTTCCGGGCCTGATCCACCGCTACCCGGACCGTGTGGTCTGGATCGTCTCTTCGTCCTGCGCCGTTTACTGCCGGTTCTGCATGAGGAAGAGGGGGGTCGGCTGCACCGGGATGGCGGCGGCCCCGCAGGACGAGGCAATCGCCTACATCGCCTCCAGGCCGCAGATCAGGGACGTGGTCCTGTCGGGAGGCGATCCGCTGCTGCTCGCCGACGACCGGCTGGACGCCCTTTTGACCGCACTGCGCAAAATCCCCCACGTCGAGATCGTGAGAATCGGCAGCCGCGTGCCGGTGACGCTTCCCGAAAGGATCACCCCGAGGCTGGTGCGGATGCTCAAGCGGCACCACCCGCTTTTCGTCAATACCCACTTCAACCATCCAGACGAGATCACGCCGCAATCTGCCCAAGCCTGCGCCAGGCTCGCGGACGCGGGGATACAGCTGGGAAACCAGACCGTGCTGCTTAAGGGGGTGAACGACGAGCCGTTGGTGATGCGGCGGCTCATGCAGCGCCTGCTCGCCATCCGGGTGCGGCCCTATTACCTGCACCAGATGGATCTGGTCAAGGGAACCGCCCATTTCAGGACTCCGGTCAGCCGTGGCGTTGAGGTATTGAATGCGCTGCGCGGCCATACCTCGGGAATGGCCGTTCCCCACTACGTGATCGACCTGCCGGGCGGCAAGGGGAAGGTGGAAGTCGCGTCCGGTCGCGTGGAGCGCGATGGCTCACGGCTTTGGGTCACCAACTACCTCGGCGAAACTGTCGAGTATCTGGACGCAGAATAACCCTGCCTGGTCTTCGCTTAGCGTTTCCTTTTTTTCCCCTTCATCTTTGTCGCATTTGGAAAAAGTTCACCTTTGCCACGGCTGCTGAAATTCTTCATTGAACCGATGGCGGGACGCATGCAATGCGTCTTCTGCAACAACTGCGCGAAGCCTGGCTGGCGGGCCGTAGAGACGCATTGCATGCGTCTCTGGTTTACCTGCCGATACGGACTTCAAGGGTTGATATCCAGCCGATGATGAGACGCATGCAATGCGTCTCTACGTATCGCTGATTGTGCCGTTGCCGTTTGGTAACAGAGCTTTAACTGCAGTTGTATGCCGTATTACTTTAACTGTAGGTTGCTCTTCCCTGGTATTTCGGAAGGCCGGTTCTTTCTCCTTTCCCCCTTTGTCCCTTTCTTGTTTTGCAGTGCGGTCAGAAATCTCCACCCGGGCCGCTCGGTTTACACTGACTGCCAGCTTATGCCGCGTGGCTGTTGTCCCGGTTCGATCAATTACCTGCTCAATTTTTATTTTTTCGGCACTGCCTGCCAGTGGATTTAAGGTATACTAATGTTGCCGATTTTGAACTGGGGCCAAGTGCGAGGGGACCGAAATGAGAAGAGTTCGAACTGACGAAGATATCTTGAAGGATCAGCCTGTCATAAAGGATGTGGAAGCTATCTGTGCCGTGTGCGGCGCCGTGCTGGAAATGGATGAAGAGAGCAAGGAGTACAGCTGTCCGGTCTGTGATGCTGAGGAAGAGGCCTAACCGAACCCGCAGGATGTTGGTATGCTGACATTGCCGATCGGCCAATCGGAAACGTCTTCAGTAACTCTGCTGGAACAAGGTTCTGGGCCAGGGACTAAACGCGGCGATAATGTTCGATTGTCACAGTCAAGAGGAGGTGAAGTATGCCGGCTAAATCGGGTGCAAACGACAAGGAACTAAGGGAGCTGCTGACAGAACGAAAGCGCAAACTCTGGGCCGAGTTGAGAGAGGAGTTGTTTGCAGAGACAGGTGAGGCACTGCATACCCAGTACGATATCCCGCAGGATGTCGGTGAGATGAGCATCCTCGATATGCTTTCCGATGCCGGGCTTGCCGTGGCAGACATCAGGCGGAGCGAACTGACAAATCTGGAGGAAGCGCTACGGCGTCTCGAGATGGGGACCTATGGTCGTTGCGAGGGTTGTGGGGAGCCGATCAGTATCCAAAGGCTCAGGCTGGTTCCGTTCACCGCGTACTGCGTCCCGTGTCAGAAAGGACAGGAGGTGCCGTCAAAGCCTCCGGGGGTCAAAATCTAATCCAGATCAACTGCCGCGAAGAAGAACCTCCGTAGGAGCGGCATTCCTGCCGCGACCATCGCGTCCCGGAGGACGCTCCTACAGCATCCATTCAAAGGTTCCACGATAACGTAGAACGTAGAACGTAGAACCGCCTCTACAAAAGCGCGTCAATCGCCTCAAAATCCAAGTCATTCTCTCCGTTTGCCATGATCCAGTTCAACTTCTCATGGTCCTCGTAGGTGATCTTCGCCACGTCGTCTGATAGCGCGCTGAACGCCTCGGAGGTGGTTTCCTCGACCCTGATGTAGGGGATATCGCTGTCGTGCAGGATCTGCTGGCTGATCTCGGAAACCGGGCCGTGACCGGCGATGACGAGTCCCGCTATCTTTTCCTTGAACGCCGGGATGTGATACAGGGATGACAGGGTCACGATCAACTCGTCCCTAGAACTGGTCACTATCATGAGGGTCGAGTCGGCCAGGCCGTCGATCACCCGCTGGGAGGATGCTGCACCGAGTTGGATGTTGTGTATGATGCGGCTCTTTTCGCTCAGGTTCCCCTGCAGCGGGAGGTCGAACAGCTTGGAGATGTGGCTCAGGGTGGGGTTGGCCAGGATCGGGGAGTAGTTGAACCCGTCGATCACCGCTATGTTGAGTGGATCGAACGCCTGTTTCAGGTACTTCCTGGTGAGATCCTTCTTACCGGGAATGAGCTTGTTGACGATGATGCCCCTGACGTCCGCGCCCTCTCGCTCATACAGCGCCAGGTTCAGGTGGACCGCGTCGATCACCCTGCCGATGCCGCTCTCGGTCACGATCATGACCGGTGCGCCGATCAGCTTCGCCACCCTGGCATTGTTGAGCCCGACCACCGCTCCCACGCCGCCGTGTCCGGCTCCCTCGATGATCAGGAAGTCGTACTTCTCCTCCAGTTCCTGTACCGCCTCCAGTATGCAGTCGCTCAGCGACAGGTCGTCCAGTTTTCCCGCCAGGTAGTCCTTGGTGAAATCCCGGTGCAGGGCGACCGGGGACATGATGGCGATGTCCTCTTCCATGTCGAAGGCCTTGGCCATGAGCAGCGCGTCCATGTCCACCATGAAATCGTTGTACAAGAGGACCTTGGGCCCGAAAGGCTTGATGAAGCCGACTTTATTGTACTTCTTTCTGGCCTGGTGCATGAGCGAGATGCTGATGGTCGTCTTGCCACAGTTTTGGCCGGTTGCCGCAACAAAAATCTTCTTCGCCATGTTGTAGAGACCCCTCGTTGGAATTGAGGGTATGTTTACACAATGCAAGGGGAATCGTCAAGTAAAGTCACTGGAACTTCAACACGAGCATGGAGATGTCGTCCTTGAAGGAGCTGACCCCGGTATAAGCGCGCACGGCTTCCAGTACTGCGGTGATTATGTCGGCTGCCGGCTTTTGGTACTCCCTGACCAGTATCCCCTGCAGCCTCTCGGTCCCGAACAGCTCGCCGCCGGGCCCCTCCGCCTCGATGATGCCGTCAGTGAAGAGCAGCAGCAGGTCCCCGTGCTCGATGTTCAGGGAGCGTTCCTCGAACTGCACCTCTTTTTTCACGCCCAGGATGAGCCCTTCGGCGTCGAGTTCGAAAAAGGTTTCGCCCGAGGGGCGGTACAAAAGGGTGGGGGGGTGCCCGGCGTTGGTGTAAAGGAGCCTGCCGGTCTTTGCGTGGTAGCTCAGGTAGGACATGGTGATAAAGAGTTCGGCGCGGCTCAGGTCGTCGTGCAGCAGTTCGTTCAGTGCCGCCAGGATTTCCGCCGGGCTGTGCAGCGTCTGGAGTTGGGCACGCAGCACGCTGCGCGTCTCCACCATGATGAGGGCGGCCCCGACGCTGTGCCCCGAGACGTCGGCGATCACCATATCCACCTCATCGCCGTTCAGGAAGATGTCGTAGTAGTCGCCGCCGATATGGCTGGCCGGAACGCAGCGCCCGGCACAGTCGATGCCGGGCATGGGCGGCGGCGCCGGCGGCAGGAGCGAGAGCTGGATCTGCTTGGCGATCTCCATCTCCTTCAGTATGCTGGCGTTTTCCAAAAGCGCCTGCTCCGCCTGTTTGCGCTCGGTGATGTCCTGCTTGATGCAGATGAAGTACTTGATGCGCCCGCTCTCGTCGGTGACCGGTGTGATGGTCTGCTCTTCCTGATAGAGGGTGCCGTTCTTGCGCCGGTTGATCATCTCACCGTGCCAGACTTCTCCGGCCGTTATGGTTCTCCAGAGCTCCAGGTAGAACATCGAGTCGTGACGCTCCGACTTCAGAAAGCTCAGGTCCCTTTGGAGCGATTCCTCGGAGCTGTAGCCGGTCATCCCGGTGAATGCCTGGTTGACCCAGATTACCACCCCGTTGCTGTCGGTGATGGCGATGGAGTTGGCGGCAGCCTCCAGGGCCGCGCTCTGCAGCCGCATCGATTCCTCGGTCCGCTTTCGCTGCGTTATGTCCGAGATGAGGCCGTCGTAGGCGATCAGCTCCCCCTGCTCGCTGTAGCGCGGCACTATGGTGTTTTTAACCCAGCGGATCGAGCCGTCCTTGTGCCTTATCCTGTGCTCCAGCGAGGGGATGTCCTGGCCCGCCTGGATGTCGGCGGTGAGTCGGGTGACCGCGGCGCGGTCCTCCTCGAAGATCATCTGGTACCAAAGGAATGGGTTGTTCACGTAATCTTCATGGCTGTAGCCGGTCACCGTCAGACAGCCGGGGCCGTGAGAGGTCTTGATGACGGTGCCATCCATGATGGTCACCGTGTAGATGTAGTCGGTGACGGCGGCGACCAGCCTCTTGTAGCGCCGCTCGCTCCTCACCAGCGCGGCCTCTGCCTCGCGCCGCTTGCGGCGCACCTCCGCCTCCTGCATCTCCCGCTCGATGGCGGGAACCAGGCGCGACACGCTCCCCTTGATCAGGTAGTCGTTGGCCCCTTCCTTCATCGCCTGCACCGCGGTATCTTCGCCGATCTTGCCCGATACGATGATGAAGGGGAGGTCGAGGCCGCTTTTCCTGACCAGCCTCAGGGCCTCCAGGCCGCTGAAGCCGGGGAGGACGTAGTCGGAAATCACTACATCCCAGGTTTCCTCGTCGAGCGCCTGCTGCAACGTCTCGACGGTTTCCACCCTCCTGGAGACGGGGGAGTAGTCGCCGCGACGCAACTCGAAGACCAGAAGCAGGGCGTCATCCTCGGAATCCTCAACTATCAATACGCGAAGCGGCTTCCCCATGAACGGACCTTTCCACGGTTTGGGATGTGAACATGCCTGGTGCCGGAGTGCGGCTGCCAGGCGGAAGGGCGCTTCTGGCGATGTGCCAATCGCAAGAAGGTGAGGCGCTTGTTAGTATAGCACAATTTCCCGGAAGCATGATTTGCCGGGGGGGGTTAATTAAAGTCCTTGGCGAGCTCCCCGGGCGCCAGGCGGAACTCGCAGAGCCATCCCTCAAAGATGGCGACCTTTTCGAGGCCGAACTTGAGCAGGTCCTGCCTCACCCGGGACGCGCTTTTTTCCCTCTCCAGTTCGCCCCCCTTTTTGGAGAAGAAGAGGTCGGCGAGGGCGACGATGCGCTCAGATGGGGTGACGGGGGACATCTCCCGCTCCGGCAGCGGAAGCTTTTGGCGCGCGATGTCGCGCGCCGAGAGCCCGACCCCGATGTGGCGCTCGCATACCAGCGCGTGCCGCGGGAGTCCTGCCGCCTCGAGTATCTCGCGGCCGATGATGCCGTGGCAGATATAGGGGGTCTTCCCGAAGCAGTGGAGCATCGGGGCGTGAATGCGGCAGACGCCGATGTCGTGCAGCAGGGCCGCCTCCTCGATGAAACCGAGGTCGAGACCAGGAACCTGCGCCCCTCGTGCTATGGCGAGCGCCTTGTCGGCCACCATCCGGCTGTGCCGGTACACGATCTCCAGTCCGGCGCGGTTGGCGCCGAACTGTTTCTCCAGCAATGCATAGGGGTCCAAGAATCCTCCAGTCGTCCTGTCCGGCGTTTCCCCTAGATTATGCCGATTCGGTCCCGGTTGCAACTGCTCTTGCCGGACAATCAGGCACCCGCCGGTTAACGTTGCGCGGCCGAGTTCTTTCCGGCGGCAGACGGTCCGAAAAAACGAACAAATGATTGAATATCGGCTCCGCACCGTATATGCTGTGAATCCTTTAAATAATAAACCTTCCTGGCGGTGCGATGACGGTACAATCGATAACACAACAGCAGGTGCTCGTCGTGGATGACGAGCCGAGCATTCTTAATGAAGTATCCCTTTTGCTGAGCTCGAGCGATATCCCGCAGGTGGCCACGATTTCGGACAGCCGCCTGGTACTCTCCTATCTCAGGGAGAACCAGGTCGGGGCGGTCATCGTCGACTGGGTGATGCCGGACGTCACCGGCGGGGAACTGCTGCAGAAACTCACCGCCGACCATCCCCAGATACCGGTCATCGTGATGACGGCCATGGGCGACGTCGAGACGGCGGTCAACTGCATGAGAGCGGGAGCCTTCGATTTCCTCACCAAGCCGGTGGACCCGAACCGGCTGGTCGCCAGCGTCCGAAATGCGCTCCAGGTGCGCGACCTGGACAACCAGAACCGGATCCTGAAGGACTACCTGCTGGCCGACCGGCTCAGAAATCCCGGCGCCTTCGCGGGGATCGTCACCAACTCCAAGAAGATGCGCTCCATCTTCCAGTACATAGAGGCGATCGCCTCGTCCCGGCAGCCCGTCCTGATCACCGGCCAGACCGGGGTCGGCAAGGAGCTCCTGGCGCGGGCCGTCCACAGCGTCTCCGGCGTCCCGGGTCCCTTCATCTCGCTCAATGCCGCCGGTCTCGATGACTTCATGTTTTCTGACACCCTGTTCGGCCACAAGAAGGGGGCCTTCACCGGCGCCGACAGCCAGCGCGACGGCCTGATCAGCGCAGCCGCGGGCGGCACGCTGTTCCTGGACGAGATCGGGGACCTGAACCTCGCCTCACAGATCAAGCTGCTGCGCCTTTTGCAGGAGAGGGAATACTACCGGATGGGTTCCGACCTGCTTCTGAAGAGCGATGCCCGGGTGGTCGCCGCATCCAACATGGATTTCACCGCGCTGCGGGCCTGCGGCAAGTTCAGAAACGACCTCTATTTCCGCCTCTGCGCGCACGAGTTCCAGGTCCCCCCCCTGAGGGAGAGGCTTGAGGACGTGGCGCCGCTGGTTGCCTATTTCGTCGGCACCATCGCGGCGCAGCAGGAAAAGCCGGTGCCGGCGGTCTCGCCCGAACTGGTCGCCTCCCTCGCGCAGTGCACCTTTCCGGGAAACGTCCGGGAACTCTACAACATGGTGCATCACGCGGTGACCTGCAACGTGGGGGGGATGCTCACTGCGTCCGATTTCGCCGGCCTGAAGCCGGTGCCAGCCAGGAAGCCGCAGTTAACCGACCCCGCCAATCCGCTGGTGGCCATCTTCGGGAAATTCCCGACCGTTCTCCAGGTCGAGGAATATCTTATCGGGGAGGCGATGAAGCTTACCAACGGCAACCAGACCGCGGCCGCCGAGCTGCTCGGTCTGGCCCGGCCCACCTTGAACAAGAGGCTGAAGCAGGAGCGCCTGTAGGTAGGTGGCGCCGACCCGTGAGGCAGGCAGCCAGAGGTCAGCGCCGGGGGGAAGATTGCCGCGCCGAGGGGTGGGCGATATTCTGCAGTAGGTACTTTTCGAGGGTGGCGTCAAGAAAGCCGCGTCTGCAATCGACTTCGGCCATGCTCTTGCCCTGCAAAAGGCTCAGGAACCGGCAGCCGCCGAAGCATAAGGGGAGGTAGGGGCAGTCAAGGCAGCTGTCGGTCTGCCAGTTGCCGACGCCGTGAGAAGCGCGGTAGTCTGCCACACCCTGGGCCAGGGTTCCGATGCAGAGATCTTCCCGCCCCATGAAGGCGGGGCATTTGTAGAGCGAACCATCACAGTTCACCACCATGTTGTTATCGAAGTTCACGATGCAGGCGGAGACCGCCGGCTTCGATGTGGCGAACCCCCGGGCCAGTATCTCCTCTCGCAGCAACAAAAGCGCTTCGCTCAACCATGGCTCGTCCGAGGAACAGCATCCCGAGCCGTACTCGGCGCACCCGGCTTTAGGCGTCACCGGGGTGAACTGGACCTGGAAGATCTTCTCCGGGGTGACGCCGCTGGAGATCATCTGGTCGAGCAGCCGGGGGAAGTCGCGGTAGTTTTCCTGCCGAAAATTTCCTCCCAGCATGATAGGGACCATGTCCCAGACGGCGCCGATGTTGTCCAGGATGGTATCGAAGCTCCCGGCGCCGGAAGCGTAGGGACGCTGGCCGTTGTGGATCTCGCGCGGCCCGTCCAGCGTGAACTTGGCCCCCTTCAGGCCGAGCGGGACCAGCCTCTCTGCGGTTTCCCGGTTCAGGAGCGTGCCGTTGGTCACCAGATCGAAGCTGTAACTTACCTGGTTTTTTTGGGCGGCCTCCAGTAGTGGTTCGGAGATCCTGCGGATCAGTTCCAGGGAAAGCAGCGGTTCGCCGCCGTAGAACGAGAGGCGAACATCCATCCCTTGGGAGATCCGGTCGCGCAGCAGCGTCTCCACCAGGAGTTGAGCCGTGGCTTCAGACATGTAATGGTCGCCCCGTAAATCCAGTTCGTAGCAGTAGCCGCAGTTGAGGTTGCAGTCGAGATTCAGCACCACGATGGCCCTAAAGGTGCGGTTCCGGCCGTTGGAGCGTTCCAGCATGGAGCGCATCTGCTCTTTCTCCGCTTGCGGGTCGGCGACCAGCATGCCAAGACGCACCAGTGTTTCCGCCTCGGCGCCCAGTTGCGAACCGGCCTCGACGGCCTTTAAGGTCTCCCCGGAGACCAGAACCACTGAACCGCGTATGGTGGAGTAGAGCATGAAGTGATCGGGACGATCCTTGGCAGGGTACACTTTCAAATAGGCGGATAGGTGCATGTGGGGGTCCAATGTGTGTGTCGGTTATTTGCGGTTAATGGCAGTGACACCGGCGCGCCTCGCCGAAACAGAGCGGCGCGCCGGTGTCCGGTCTCAGTAAAAAATCATGAATGATGCCCAACAGCACATAAGCCCCTCGGTCTTTACCTCTGTGTCTGTCCCCTCCTCGATGATAACCAGTGCATCATTTTCCTTTGCCATTGCATGACCCCCTGTTAGTTAAAAAAGTTTTGGACTTTCCGCCCGGGCCATGATAGGCTATCACGCGACTATAGGGCTGGCAATAAGGACTTTTCAATTATAGACAATTAATTTTCTGGAGAGAGAAAGTTGCCCATAGCTGCCCTGCTCCAGTCGACCATTGCCAGAGTGAAGCTGCCGTTTGTCATGGCTGCACTCTGCTTGACCCTCTCAGTCTCCCTGGCCCGGGGCGAAGATGAGGATCTGCGTTCGCTCGAGTTGTACAACGGTGTCCAGGCCGAGATTGTCTCCGCTGATCGATCCCCTCGTCCCGCCTCGCAAAGCGCCGAAAACATAACCGTCGTGACCGCCAAGGAGATAGAGGCGCTCAACGCCCATACCCTCGCGGATATACTGGTCGGTGTCACTGGCATCCAACTGGAGATGTATCGCACCCCCGGCACCGGTGCCAACGTGGAAATCCAGGGTTCCAATTTCAATCACGTCCTGGTCCTGATCGACAATGTCCCGATCAATAATCTCGCCGATAACTATCCCGACATAAGCTCGATCCCGGTACAGATGATAGAGCGCGTGGAGATTGTCAAGGGCGCGGCGTCCACCTCCTGGGGGAGCGCACTCGGGGGGGTGATCAACGTCATAACAAAAATCCCCCAGACAGACCGCCCGTTCACCGGGATGGTCTCCGGCTCCCTGGGAAATCGGACCACGGCCGACAGCCGCGGGGAGGTGAGCGGGACGGTGTGCCGCCTGGGTTACTATCTCACCGGTGGAAACCTCCGCTCCGACGGGTTGCTCCCTAACAACATGGCCGATCTGAGCAGCTTCTACGGGAAACTCCGCTACGAGCTTCCCGTGCACGGTGCGCTCTCCCTGTCGGCCCTCTACACGGGCGGCTCCAGCGGCCAATTCGCTTTCGACTTCCTGGGCAGGGATCGCTCCAGCGGCCAGGTCGTCCCGATGCAAGCCACGGGGGACCAGCAGGGGCATCAGTTCATCTCCACGCTCTCAATGCAGTATCCCCTGTCGGACCGCTTCTCACTGGAAGGGACCGTCCGGACCAGGCTCAGCAATCAGGACCTCACCAATAGTACCCGCATCTTGAGTGACAACTCCGTCGCCCGGGCAACAACCTATTCCGATGAGTCCTCAACCGGGGGAAGCCTCAATCTCTCCTGGCTGGGCGAGCTGCAGAGGGTCGTTGCGGGGGTGGATTTCGATCACGCGCAGATCCACCTGAGTGAGCCGATGGGACAGGTGGACCAACTGAAGAGAAGCGCTGACCGTGTCGGGGTCTATCTGAACGATACCTTCACCCTGGGCGATTTCGCCGTTACCCCCAGCGCACGATACGACCATACCGGCATGGGAGACGATCTTTTCAACCCGAGCCTCGGCATCACCTACGCGCTGACCGAAAACAGCGTCCTGCGCGGTTACACCTCGAGGGGGTACAGTCTCACCTCGTTGAACCGCCTGGACAGCACTGAGAAGGTCTGGACTTCACAGGTCGGCATCGAGTCGGGGGACCTTCCCTACCTCTGGTTGAAGGGGACCTTCTTCAGAAACGATACCTGGGATGTCGGCGTACCCGATCGGGCCAGCCGCACGATGCTAAAAAAGCGGCAGCTGAAACAGGGGTACGAACTGGAGGGCCGGACGCTTCCTTTCTGGAACACCTCGCTGTCGGCCGGCTACACCTTCATCGACGCCACCGATGCAGACAGTGGCGCGGTCCTCAGCGGGGTTCCGAGGCACACCGTTGATGTCGGCATCAGGTACCAGGACAAAAGCAATTTCCGCGCTCTGCTGACCGGCCGCTACATCGACTGGAACGGCCATGAGCAAAATGGCAGGTACGGGGCTGTTGTCTGGGACTTGCATCTGGGGAAAAAGTTCCAGTACTCGGAGCATCTTTCCCTGGAGCTGTTCCTTTCCGTCAGGAACCTTCTGAACAGCGATCAGTACGTTTCTGAAATCTACAAGAATGCCGGGCGTTGGGGCGAAGCGGGTGTCAGATGCAGTTTCTGAGAATCCTCTTGGTCGGCGTCCTGCTCCTGGCGCCGCTGCCGGCCACCGCCTACGACATCCTGGTGCTCCAATCCCTGCGGGAGAAGGGATACGACGAGGCGGTCAAGGGTGTCAAGCGCGAGTGCCAGGCCACCATGAGGACCGTGGTCCTTTCGGATTATGCCGAGACGGACATCACGCGCATCATGCGCGAGGAGCACCCAAGGCTGGTCATCGCTGTCGGTGACCGGGCCCTGGAGGTTGCCGAGAAACTGCGCAACACCCCGGTACTCTACATGATGGCGCTCAACGTCAAACAGCGCCCGAAGAGCTCGATGACCGGGGTGGGCATGCTGTTCGATCCGGTGAAGTACCTCTCGGTGTTCGACTCCATCGGCTCGAAGAGGGTGGGGGTCGTCTGCGACCCGTCGAAAAGCGGCGCCTACCTGAAACGGGCCCAGGCCGCCGCCCGGCGCAACGGCATCAATCTCGTGGTGCGCGAGGTGCATTCGCCCAGGGAAACCCCGGCGATGCTCGATTCTCTGAGGGGGAAGGTGGATGCGCTCTGGATGCTTCCCGACGTCACCGCGGTCTCGCCGGCGACCACGGAGGCCTACTTCCTGTTCACCCAGGGGGAAAGGGTGCCCCTGGTCACCTTTGCCGAGGTCTACCTCTCCATGGGAGGCGCCGTGGCGCTCGGCATCGATCGCTTCGACATCGGCAAGCAGCTGGGCGAAATGGCGCAAAGCGTTCTGGACGGCACCCCGGTCGACCAGATTCCCACCCAGTCTCCACGCCGGGCCCTGCTTAAAGCCAACGACGGCGTGCTGCGCCAGCTGAGGATCTCGCTCGGGGGAGGGGGGTAGTGCAGTACTTTCGACTCTCCCCTGTCAAGGGCTTCCGCGTCCGGCTCTATCTCCTCTTCACCGGGACCATCGCCCTTCTGACCGCGGCCTTCGTCTTTTTCTACGTCATCACCGAGATCAACGGCTTCAGGAGCACCCTGGAGCGGGAGGGGAGGCTCCTGGCGACCATCCTCGCTCAGAATGCCCGGCTCCCTCTGTTCGCCGAGAACCGGGAGGCCCTCTCGCTGCTGGCAGCCGGGACCGCTCGCTACCCGTCGGTCCTCTTCGTCTCCATCAACAACTCGGACGGTCTCCCCCTTACCGAGGTGAAAAACCCCAAGGATAGCGGGGGAGGTGCCATCGACATGAAGGTCCCGGTGACCTCTCCGGGGCGTGTGCTCTCGCCGGAAGCGGTGCTCCTCGGTCATGCCAAGGTGGATGAGGAGCGGGTGATCGGGCAGGTGCATCTGCGCCTGGACACCTCGGGGGCGCATGAGCGCCTGAAAAAGCTGGTTGCCGCCTCGCTTGCCATCGGGACCCTGTTCTGGATCTTCGTCTCGCTTTTGAGTTACCAGATCCTCAAGCGTGTCACGGCGTCCTTCAACATGCTGATGGGTGGCATCGAGGAGATAGGTTCGGGAAACCTCTCCTCGCGTGTGAACCTTCATGGCGACGACGAACTGGGCCGCGGCGCCAACGCGATCAACGCGATGGCCGCTTCCCTGGAACTGCGGGAGCTGGAGAACCTGGCCCTGCAGGAAGAACTGCTGAACTCCATGAAGCTTGAGGTGCAGGAGGAGAAAAGACGCGTCATGGCGCGCCTTATCCATACCAACAAGATGACCTCGCTCGGGCTGCTGCTGTCCAGCATGGCGCATGAGATCAACAACCCGAACGCCTCGATCCGGTTCTCCGGGCATATCATCGCGAGGATCTGGCAGGATGTGGTGCCGCTTCTGGACCGCGTCTGTCGCGAGGAGGGGGCGTTTTACCTCGGTGGGCTTCCCTTTCAAAAGGCGCGGGGGGCACTGGCTGAAAACGCGGCGAACATCGTGGAGAATTCGGAGCGGATCGCCCGGGTGGTCCAGGGACTCAGGGAGTACGGGGCCGGCGACGGTGCCGGGTTGCGGCCCAATCTGGTGCTAAACGATGCGGTAGCCGCCGCGCTTTCCGTGCTCGCCTGCCAGATGAAGCAGGACGTGCGGCTGAGGACCTCCCTGGGGACCGATATCCCGCCCATCTCCGGCAACAAGCAGCAGATTGAGCAGGTCCTGATCAATCTGATCCTGAACGCCATGCAGGCCTTCCCCGACGGGCGCGGGGAGGTGGTGCTCACCACACGCCATGATCGGGATGCCTCCGAAGTCGTGGTGGAGGTGGAGGACAACGGGGTAGGGATCCTCGCCGATACCATGGAGCGGCTTTTCGAACCGTTCTTTTCCACCAAGCTGAACCAGGGCGGCAGCGGCCTCGGCCTCTACATCTCGCAGTACATCGTCGCCGAGCACGGCGGCCGGCTGCAGCTCAGCTCCACCCCGGGCAGCGCGACCCGCGCCCTGATGATACTGCCGGTCGGAGGGGTTCCGCTCTAGCGGGAGAGCTTCTCCGAGCCGAGGATGGTCAGCATGCCGCCGATGCTGTCCATGAGCTCGGATAAAGCCTCGCCCTCGCAGTTGCCGCCGCAGATCTTCCGCATCTGGCTGAGCAGTCCCTCAAACACCTCTGTCCCGCACGGCCCGCATCTCACCTCTTTCGGCACGGCATCATTGAGCAGGAGCCTCTTCATCTGAATGAGCTGTATCTCGACCCGCAGCTTCTTGATGGTCGGCATGTCGCTTTGCTTGAGCAGCTGCAGGCATTGATTGATGATGCGGTACTGATTGTCCATTATGTTTTCCCCCGGGCACTTTGTGGTCGTTGCTTCGACACTGGTACCTATCAATAACCGTGCCAGGAATACGCCAGCAAAAGCTGCATAATTCCGGGAGGTTCCGGTCGCATCGCGGCCCCGGGGGTGTGAAGATCTTTACCTGCCCGCTGCGGTTGCGGCGGGCAAAGTTGATTTGTTTCAGGTAGATAGCAAGGGGGTGTAAAAAAACGGACAGTCCGTTTTTTTACACCCCCGCTTGCGGCAGCGCCGCTTGGGCCCAATCGGCTCTCGAAGCGCCGCTTTGCACGGGTACGGGAGCGGCCTGAGGGCGGGGGGAACTCGCTAGTTCCCTGATTTCTGGGGCTCGGCCAGGCGCCTTCTCACCTTGCCGGTTATCTCTATCGGGGAGAACGGCTTCAGGATGTATCCGTCGGCGCCAGCCTCCGCGGTCAGACGGCGCATCTCCTCGTCGCTTTTCGAGGAGAGCAGCAGGATGGGGATGTCCCTGCTCATCTCGTTCTCCTTGAGGATCTTGGCCTTCTTGTTGCCGTCGAGCATCGGCATCATGATGTCCATGATGATCAGGTCCGGCCTGTTCTTGGAGAATATGTAGCGGTTGGCCTCGATGCCGTTGGTTGCAGTCTGTACCGTGTAGCCCCCTTCCTCCAGGGCGTCCTTTGCCATTGCCAGTACCAGCTCGCTGTCGTCGATGATGAGTATGTTTTTCCGCATGGGTATCTCCTTTTCCTGGTTTTTTTGCTCCGGCTGGCCTCTGCCGGGCCGCGACCGCGAGCTTGCGCCGGGGCGGTCAGCGTGCGGCGAACAGTTTCGAGATTGCGGCGGGCATGCTGTCGATCGGGAGCACCTCGTCCACCGCATGGAGCAGTATGGCCGCCTTCGGCATGCCGAACACCACGCAGCTAGGCTCATCCTGCACCAGTGTCCTGCCGCCGCGCTCCTTGATGCGCAACAGCCCCTGGGCGCCGTCCTTCCCCATGCCGCTTAAAAGCAGGCTCACCACCTGGGTGCACGGCCCCTGCGCCAGCGAGGCGAAGAAGACGTCAATGGATGGTCGGCAGCAGTTGACCGGCGCTTCGCCGGTGAGCCTGATCCTGCCGTCGGATAGCGTCAGGTGGCTGCCGTTGGGAGCCACCAGCGCGACCCCGGGGGCGTACCTGGCACCGTCGACGGCGAGTCGGACCGGGATGGCGCATTCGCGGTCCAGCCAGCTGGCGAACCCCTCGGCGAACCCCTCGGCTATGTGCTGCACGATGAAGACGGTGCCGCGAAAATCGGCGGGCAGGCTCTTCAGCACGCTCATGACCGCCTTGGGTCCCCCCGTTGAGGCCCCGATGGCGAGGATGTGGGGGGTGAGGGCGCTCGGGCCGGCCTCCTCGGCCGCCTCGCGCCTCGGCTTCCAGCGCGGGTGCCTGATCACCCTGACGCCGGAGAGCAGTCTCACCTTCTCGACCAGCCGGCCGGCGAAATCCTGCAGCGCCCCGGGGGTGTCGATGGCCGGCTTTTCCATGACGTCGAGCGCCCCGCGCTTGATGGCGTTGAAGGCGCGGTCGACGTCCGTCGCCTCGACGGACGCAGAGAGGACGAGCACCGGTGTGGGGGCGCAGGCCATGATCTCCTCGATGGCACCGATGCCGTCCAGCACCGGCATGAGCAGGTCCATGACGACCAGATCGGGCTTGAGCGCGAGCGTCATGTCGACCGCTTCGCGGCCGTTTCCGGCGCAGCCGATCACCCTGATGTCGCAAAAGGCGTGGAGGATGTCGGTGAGCACCTGCCGTACCAGGCTGGAGTCGTCGGCCAGAAGAACCTTGATCGTCATGGAAACCGCCTGTCTCGCCCTAAGGCCGTTTCGGTGTTCTTGGCACAGTCGGTCCGGTGGGAGTCGAAGGGCTCGCTTTGGTGTCCGTTCAATCTATCACCTGTCACCCATTACAGGTCACCCTATCAGCATCTCCACCGTTTCCAGGAGCAGCCCCTGGTCGAAGGCGCCCTTCACGATGTAGGCCTGGGCGCCCGATTCCAGTGCCTGCCGCTTGTCTTCATCCCGGGAGAGCGAGGAGACGATGATGATGGGGGTCTCGCGGTACGCCTCGAGCGCACGCAGTTTCCGGGTCAGCTCGAAGCCGTTGATTCCCGGCATCTCCACGTCCGAGATCACCAGGTCGAACCGGTCGCCGAGCGCCTTGTCCAGTGCGTCCTCGCCGGAAACCGCGATCTCCACACCGTAGCCGTGCGCGACCAGGATGCTCTGCTCCATGGTCCGGGTCGTTATGGAATCGTCCACCACCAGGACCCGACCGCGGCGCCCCGCTGCGGCTTCGTCGTCCCCGGTCCGGCGCAGGCTGGGGTGCGCCTCGTCGCCGCTTGCGGCGAACAGGTCCGGCACGTTCAGGATCAGAGCCGGGTTGCCGTCTCCGAGGATGGTCGCCCCGAACAGGAACCTCACGTTCTTGAACTGCCTGCCGAGCCCCTTGACCACCACCTCGGTATTGCCCAGATGGGCGTCCACCGTGCAGGCGATGCGCTGGTCGCACAGCTTCAGGACCAGGGCCGCCATCTTGGATGACTCGCCGCGGGCCTGCCCCTCCGGCAGTCCGAGCAGGCGCGCCAGAGACAAGAGCGGGGTGGTCGCGCCTCGGACCTTGATCACTTCCTTGCCGCCTAGCGTGGTGATGTCCGGGTCGCGAATCTTCAGGAACTCCTGCACGTAGTTGAGCGGGATCGCGAAGGTTTCGCCGCCGCTTTGCACGATCAGCGCCCCGAGCACCGAAAGGGTGAGCGGCAGCTGCAGCACGATCTCGGAATAGCTCCCCAGCTCGCTTTTCAGGGTGAGGTTACCCTTGACCCGCTCGATGTTCTTTTTCACCACGTCCATGCCGACGCCCCGGCCCGAGACCTCCGTCACGGTCTCGCAGGTGGAGAAACCGGGGCGCAGCGTCAGGTAGAGCGCATCCTCGTCCTTAAGCTCCTGCGCCTCCCGGCTGTCGATCACCCCGCGGGCGAGGGCCGCCGCCTTGATGCGCGCCGGGTCCATACCCCTGCCGTCGTCGCGGATCTCGACCACGACGCTCTCCCCTTCGTGGCGCGCCGTGATCCGTACCACGCCCTCCCGGTGCTTCCCGGCGGCGCTGCGCTCCTCGGGTGTCTCGATGCCGTGGCACACCGCGTTGGTCAGCAGATGGAGCAGCATCGGCTTGAGCCCCTCCAGGAGCACGCGGTCCATCTCGATCGAGGCCCCGATTATCTCCAGCCTCGCCTCCTTGCCGAGCTGCTGGGACAGGTCGCGCACCAGCCTTTCGAACCCCTCGGAGATGCTCCTGAGCGGGAGCATCCTGAGCCCCATCGCCTTTTCGTGCAACTCGGCGATCAGGAAGTCCAGGTAGAGGATATCCTCCTCAAGCTCGCGCTGGAAATCCATCAGGGCCGCCGCGGCGGCGGGGTCCAGGGTCCGGGCGATCTCCTTCAGCCTGGCCAGCTTGGCCTCCAGGCGCTTCTTGTTGATGATCATCTCCCCGATCAGGTTCACCAGGGAGTCGAGCGTCTTCACGCTGGCCCGCACCGTGTCGCCCAGCTGCTCGGGTGCGCCCTCCGGGGCCTGGTCCAGCGTCGAGCGCCCCAGCTCGCCGCGCTCGTACTCGGCCACGAAGCGCCCGACGTCGAGCCTGGGCGCCTCCCCCCTGGAGAGCGCAGCCGTCAGCAGGGCGACCGCGTCGGCACCCTTCAGCAGGAGGTCGATCCCGGCCGCATCCACCCCGCGGTTCCCCTCCTCCATCCCCTTCAGCTGCTCCTCCATCACGTGGGTGATGGCGCTTATGTCCGAGAGGCCGACCATGCGGGCCGAGCCCTTCAGGGTGTGGGCGTTTCTCAGGAGCTCGTGCAGAAGGCCGGTGCGGGTCGGGTTCTTCTCCAGCACCAGGAGCCCGCTCTGCAGGGAGGCGAGATGCTCCTCTGCCTCGCGGCAGAATATCTGGAGGTATCTGGACACGCCCTAGGCCTCTTTTTCCGTGATGTCCTTGAGCCTCTCGGCGAGCTCAAGGATCTCGGCGATGGCCCTCTCGGTCTCGTTCGCGGAGAGCGCCACCTGCTGCGCCACGTCGCGCACCTCGGACATGGTCTCGGCCATCTGTTCGCAGGCGGAGGTCTGCTGCTGGGTGGAGAGGGTGATCTCCTTCGCGGTCCGGGAGGTCTCCTGCACCGACCCCAGGATGGTGGAAAAGGAGAGCTGCACCTTGTCGACCAGGCAGGAGGCGGAATCCACCGCCTTGGTCCCCTCCTCGGTCACCATGATGGTGTTGTTGGTCGCCCGCTGGATCTCGCCGATCAGCCCCTTGATCTGCCTGGTCGCCTCGACCGTCCGGTCCGCGAGCCTCTTCACCTCCTGGGCGACGATGGCGAAGCGTTTGCCCGCCTCGCCGGCCCCCGCCGCCTCGATCGCCGCGTTGAGCGCCAGCAGGTTGGTCTGGTCGCTGATCTCGTCGATGATCTCGACGATCCCCCCGATCTTCTGGGAGTTGTCACCGAGCTGCAGCATGCTCTTCGCGATGCTCTGCACCTGGCTGCGCACCAGGCTCATCCCTTCGATGGCGTTCGCCACGTCGCCGCTGCCGCCGCTGCAGTTGTGGGCGGTATCCTCGGCGACACCCTCAACCGATCTCGCGTTCGCCGTGATCACCTTCGCGGTAATGGCGATCTCCTCCGAGGTGGTGGTGACCTCCTGGACCGCGCTCGCCTGCTGGGTGGAGCCGGAGGCCTGCTGGGCGCTGATCGCCATCATCTCGTTGGCCGCGCTGGAGAGCTGGATCACCGCCTCCTTCACAGAGACAATCAGCCGCCCGCTCCTGCCGATCTCCTCCTTCAGGTCCCGGACGATGACCGTGGTCATGACGTTGAACGCCTCGGCCAGTGCACCTATCTCGTCGTTGCTCTCCACCAGAATGGTCTCGTCGAGGTTCCCCCCGCTGATCCTGTGGGCGGCCTCGGTCAGCTTCAGGAGGGGCCGGACGGCGCGGCTCACCACGAGCAGTATGGTGGCGCTGGAGATGACCAGCATGAGCAGCATGGAGCCAATGATCTGGTTTCTGAGCTGGGCCGTTTTCTGCTCGGTCTTTTGCATGGAAAAGCCGATCCGGTAGCTCCCCCAGTGCTTGCCGGCGACGAACACGGGAACGGAGAGGTCCCACATGGCCTCGCCGGTGTCGCGCTGGTAGACCTGCTTCAGGAACGGCTGCTGGTTACGCGCCGCGGCGAGTCCCACCTCGTCGTTGAACATCCGCTTGGAGCGGTTGCCGGCCTTGTCCTTCTCCTTGTCGCCGGTAAGAGGCGCGGAGTACTTGGCGTTGTGGGTCGGCAGGTAGCCGTTTCTGTCCACCAGCACGGCGAAGACCACCTGGTCGTCCTTGAGGAACTCGTCCTCCAGTGGTTGGACGGCGGCGTCGGTGAACCTGTCGAACTGGCTGTGGAACTTTGGCGGTTCGGTATTTGGTATCGGGACGTAGTGCTCGTCGAAGAGCTGCTCCTCGGTCAACTGGCCGCTGGACAGGGCCTCGGCTAGTATCCGCTCCATCGACTTGGCACCGGTCTGGGCCAGGATTCTCCCTTTGGAGAGGAGATCCTCTTCCATGCTGGCGCTGCGCGAGTGAATGAAGTAAACCGAGAACGCGGTCATGATGACGATCATCACCATGATCAGGATGCTGACAATCTTTACTGAGAGTTTCTTCGACATGTGGGCCTCGTCATTCTCTTGGATTCGTTGAGTCGTTGAGTCATTACCGCCGTTGAGTCGTTACGGTCGTTACGGCTCTCCCACCAGTATCTCCGGCGAGGCGAGCAGTGCCGCCAGGTCGAGCAGGATGATGAGCCCGCTTTCCCCGTTGAAATGGCCCCTGATGAACCCGTGTCCTCGCGATTGCCCGGCGACTGCCGGCTCGTAGCTCTCGAAGGAGAGCTCCTGCACCCCGAGGGCTGCCTCGGCGATAATACCGGTGGCAAAGCTTTCCGACTTCACAACGAGGATCCTCCCGGAGGCGGAAAACTCCGGCTGCGGCAGGCCGAGCATGGGGCGGATGTCCATAGCCGCCGTGATCTCGCCGCGCAGGTTGAAGATGCCGACGATGAGGCTTTGGACAGCGGGCACCCGGACCAGTTTGGGAATCCGGATTACCTCGGAGGCGTAGTGCGTCTCGAAGGCATACCGCTCCCCCCCGAGGGTGAATACCAGGCACTCCAGGAGTTCCTTCGCCTCAGCTTCCACCTCGGCGAGCCCCTGCCAGTACTCTTCGCGCATCTCGCTCAAAATGGTCCGGATGTCATACGCCTCGTCAGTGGTAAGGGCCATGGCTGGCTTGCTCCTTTATCGGGTCAACGACGCGACGACCCAGCGCCTTAACAGTGCAACTCAACAACTTAACGACTTAACGACTCAACGACTCAACGACTCAACGGGCGGACACGTCAGGCGACCTGTGCCAGAGCGTTTTGCAACTGAACCATGCATACGGCGCGGGTAAGCCCCCCGGAGTAGGGAACCGTCCCCTCGTCGTCGTGCTTGGACAGGATCCGTATGCTGTTCCTGATCTCCCGCGCCGCCTCGACTTCCCTGCCGAGTCTCAGGTGAAGCCGCCCCATGTGGTAGCGTGGCATGATGAAATCGTTGTCCAAAAGCAGCGCCTTGCGGTATTCGTCCGCGGCCTCCGTCGGATGGTCGCTCAGATCGAGCACGACCCCTTTGAGAAAATAAGCCTCGGCAAGCAGGTCGTTACGCCCCAGTACCCGGCGGCAGATGCCGAGCGCCTCCTGGAAACGCCCACTTCCGGCCAGCAGGAACCCCTTGAGAAGCAGTGCCCCGGTTTCATCGGGAAATTCACGCAGGAGCGCCGCAAGCAGTTCTTCGGCCGCGTTGAAGTTTTCTGCGTCGAACTGTTGCTGGGCGCGCGCAAGACGTGCTGCCCGGCTCGGCGCCGGACCCTCGTGCGAGGGGGGTGCATGCGCGAGCGGCACTTGTTGCGACGGCGTGGACGCAGGCGGGAAACCGGCTTTGCTTCGGGCCACCTTGCAGTAATAGAAGCTGTCCTCCTGGCGCCGGACCTCCAGGTCCGGGGAGCGCTGGAGCAGGGTTTCCGCATGCCCGAGGAACAACTGCCCCGACGGCTTGAGCGCATCGGCAAATTTCCCCACCATGCGGGCGGCCGTCTCGGGGGTGAAATAGATCATCACGTTGCGGCAGAATATGGCGTCCAGGCCCATGAGTTCCGGGCAGATCTCGCCTGCGCAGTCGCACGAGAGGTTCAGATGGGAGAACTCAACCAGCCGCTTCACCTCATCCTTGATGAGGAAACTCTGCCCGACTTGGTCGAAGTAGCGCTCCTGACAGCGCCGGTCTGTCGTCCTCATGGACCAGGGCGGGTAGACCCCGTCGCGCGCCCTTTTGATCGACTGGTTGTTGATATCCGTCGCCAGGATCTTGATGTCGCGCGTGCGCCAGTCGGGGAGGGCCTGCATGATGCTGATGGCGATGGAATAAGGCTCCTCCCCGGTGGAGCACCCCGCCGACCAGATGCGGATTCTCTCCGACGCCTTCGCACCCGACAGTCGTTCCCTGAGGGCCTCGAAGTGTGCCGGGTAGCGGAAAAAATAGGTCTCTCCCACCGTCAGGAATTGCAGCAGTTTCTGGCGTTCGTGCCGGCTCTCGCCGTGGAGCTTCAGGAAGTCGAGGTAATCTGCGTAGCTGTCCAGGCGCAGCACCGACATCCGTTTCTGGAGCCCGCGTTCCAGGCCGGTCCGGTTGCGCGATTCGAAGTGGAGGCCGGTGCAAGAAAGGATATGGCTGGCGAATTCCTGGTAGCTCTGGTCGCTCAGCACCGCGTGGGACTTCGTTGTTGCAGGTCTCGCGGAGATGGCTGCGACATCGTCGAGCAACCGGTTGAGATCGAGCGGTTTGGGCAGGAAATCAAAGATGTGCAAGAGTTCCGCCCCGAGCTTTTGGCAATCCGAAATAACGATGACGGGGATGTTGCGGGGGCCATCGGGAGTCTGCAGGCGGTGTTCTGAAACCAACCCGTCGATCCTGGCCGCCTCCACTTCCACGATGATGAGATCCGGCCGTTCCTCGCGGACAGCTCGGAAAGCCTCCTTTCCCACCGGGGCGGATGATGCCGTGTGACCTCTGGCCGTCAGCACTTCGCACAGGTAGGTGCCGAAAGATCTGGTATCGCAAATGGTGAGAATGTGAAGTGGCAAGGCAGCCCTTTTCCGGTGGGATCTTCACCGTGTCTAAGGTGTGGCGCATGAGTCGTGACCTGGCTTTGGAATGGTCACGCGGTAAATAGAACGAAATGATACTGAACTGGTCGACAAAAATTGCGTGTGATATCAATCGATGGGCGGATACTATGGGTTTAAACGTCTGAGGTCAACTAAAATAATGCAAATAATTAAAATAACGTTTTGGTTTGGAAGGTGACTCTGAGGCGAGGCGTGAAAACCATTTGCCACGGAGAAAATCTGAGGAAGTCTGAGAAAACCTAACGTCGTCAGGCTTAAACCGAATTCGGCACCAGACAGAGAACTGGATTTGTGCAGCTTAAAGGGGTTCTCCGAGGTTCACAGATGTGTTTATTGGAGCCTGACACGAACGCCGGGACCGGAAACAATCTCAGCCAGAGGAATATGCAACGATTGATGAGGAATATTCTACATGACGGGATTGTGCGCGCCGGCAAAGGGCAGAATAACAGTCATTCATCTATTGGCACGGCGTATGCTATGTAGGAAATCAGTTCCGAAACAGCGGAGGAATTAAAAGTTCCGAACTCTACAAACCGGGGCAGTACGGTGTCATGTCCAGGTACCAGCTCAAAGACGGCAAGGTGAGAAGTGGCAAGCTCTGGTACAGCGTCAGATAGAGAGCTAGCTAAGAGAGGCAACCAAGAGAAGCAACAACCAACGGAAATAAGGGAGATCTACCATGAAGAGGACAATGATGGTTTTAATGGCTGCAACACTGTTCACCACATCAATGCCGGCGTTTGCCATGTCGCACGGCAACTCACACGATCCGGCCGACGTGCAATGTGCCAAAGATTGCGCTATGCTGTTGAAGGACTGCTCCCGGGAAGTCGATTCGATCCAGCAGCGCATCAAGAAGCTGCAGGCGGAGATCAACAAGGTTGGCGCGGACCAGAAAACGGTCGACGAACTGCGGGTGCTGAACGCGAAACTGAAGGACGCCAACGAAACGCTCAATAGCCTCAACAGCCCGGGTCGCTGACCGGACCGTGAAATGGGGGGCTCCGGGAGGGGTCCCCTTTTTTTCGAGGGTCAGGATCCTTTACGGGCGTCCAATAGCGAGATGATTCTCTATTCCAAGAACGTTCAGCAAGGAGCATTATGAGTTCACTCCGTCTGAAAAACCGTGTCCTGGCCAGGGTCTTCACGGCGTTTCCGTCCCTCGCCGCGCGTTGGGGCAAAGGGCTTGCCATGAACAGCGGCGAGGTGCCGTGGGCCGAGCCTCGGGTCCCGTTGAGGGAGGCGGTACTAGCTCTGGTGACCACCGGTGGCGTGCACCTGACGACCCAGCCCCCCTTTGACATGGCCGATCAGGCCGGCGACCCGAGCTTTCGGGAGGTACCGGTCGAATCCGCCCGCGAGCTCCTCTGCATCACCCACGACTACTACGACCACCGTGATGCCGCCGTGGATCTCAACCTGGTTTACCCGGTGCAAAGGCTCAAGGAACTCGAGGAAGCCGGTGCCCTGGGCGGCCTGCACCGGCTCGCCTACAGCCTGATGGGGCATATCACCGAGCCGCACCTGCGGGAGCTTCAGGAAATAACTGCTGTCGAGATCGCCAGAAGACTTGCCGGAGCCGGTGTGGACTACGCCCTCCTGGTCCCCGCCTGAGGCTCCTGCAACCGGTCCGTGGGACTGGTAGCGAGGGCGATTGAAGCAGCAGGGATTCCGACCGTTTCGCTATCCATCGTTCGGGAGATCACCGAGAAGACGCCGCCGCCGCGGGCGCTTTACCTGCGCTTCCCTTTCGGACACGCCCTGGGGGAGCCGGGCAAGCGCGAGCAACATTTCGCCGTGCTGCACCGCGCCTTCAGCCTGCTCTTTGAGGCAGACCTGCCGGGCACTATCAGGGATTCCGGCCTGCGCTGGAAACGGGAAACCTACCCACCGCCTGACTGGGATGAGTTCAAGAAGCTCGAGCCGGTACACCGTTGATGCAGTTTGCGCGAATCTTTTGATTTTAAATGAATAGACTTTAGAGGCTTGACCACAGAGGACACAGAGGATCACCACAGAGGATCACAGAGGAAAATCTTCAACCAAAGGCTAAAGCCTTTTTGCTTTAAACATAAATCAGGCTTTGTTTTTCCTCTTTGTAACTCTGTGGTGAGGCTTTATGCTTTGGGTTGCTTGTGATTGGTCGACTGGTGCTGAATAGTTGCCTTTTTATTTCCGTTTTGCTGCTACACCTTAAGCCCGTAATTCGAAACCCGGAGAAGGTATGCTTGGCGCTCTGACTGGTGACATCGTCGGTTCGATCTATGAGTGGAGCAATATCAAGTCCACGGAATTTCCGCTGTTCCAGGATCATTGCCGTTTCACCGACGACTCGGTGCTGACTGTGGCGTTGGCCGAGTCGATCCTGACCGGTGAGGGATATGGATCCCTTATGAAGCGCTACTGCCGCAGTTACCCGGATGCCGGGTATGGCGGCAGTTTTCTGCGTTGGGCGCGGGGCGAAAGCATCGGCCCTTACAACAGCTGGGGAAACGGAGCCGCGATGCGCATCAGCCCCGCCGGGTGGGCCTTCGAATCGCTCGCGCTGGTACTGCGAAAGGCCGAGGAATACAGCATCCTGACTCACAATCACCCGGAGGGGGTAAAGGGGGCGCAGACAGTCGCGGCAGCGATTTACCTCGGGCGAACCGGTTCCTCCAAACTGGAGATCAGCAGTTACGTAACCGAAAGTTTCGGTTATGATCTCTCCCTGAGTTGCGATGAGATCAGGCCTGATTACACGTTCGATGTCTCTTGCCAGGGGACCGTGCCGCAGGCAATCACAGCGTTTCTGGAATCGAGCGATTTTGAAAGTGCCATCCGTCTCGCCGTTTCCCTGGGTGGAGACTCCGATACCCTTGCCTGCATCACCGGGGGCATCGCCCAGGCCTTCTACGGCGGGGTGCCGGAATCGATTGCCAGCAAAACGCTGGAGTTCCTGGACGAGCCGCTCAGGCGGGTAACCATGGCGTTCCATGAAAGGTTTGTCTGCCGCGATTAAACGTTGATTCCTCCGCCCGTCATATTGCGAACCTTCGGGGCAGGGCAGGGTGCTTGTCAGAACGGCTTGCCGCTCTGTTTACCGGGTTTTTCCAGATTATGCTGTCTTGATGTGCTATGGTAGAGCCAGGATAGCGGTCTCTGGACGCTGTCACTGATCTGTTCTGACGAGGTGTGAAATGCAGCAAGAAAGGCAGGCGGAACAGCAGGAAGAGGGCGTGGATGTACCGTACGATCGTTTGAATCCGGAAACGCTGCTCAATATGATCAAGGAGTTCGTAACAAGGGAATGGGAAGAGGTGGGGGACAGTGACTTCACCCTGGACGACAAGGTCGGACAGGTTTTCCAACAGTTGAAAGACCGGAAGGTGAAAGTGGTGTTTGACCTCGCCTCGGAAACAGGGAACATCGTGGTATGCCGCTGATCCGGTAAATCACGGGCTATTCGAAAAACAGGTCCTCTCCCGGCAGGTGGGGGCGCGCTACTCCTTTCCAGCCTTCCATCTTCCCACAGCTTGCTGGTAGTTTTCCTGCATCTCTTCTTGCAGCAGGGATCGCCCTGGCGCCGACGGCGTATTCGCCTGCTCGGAGCCGCCACCCATCTTGGATGCTCCCTCCGCCTTCGCTCTCTCCTCAGAAGACTTCATTGCCCCGCACAGATACGTGAGAAGCGCCTGTATTTTATCCAGCCGGCTTAGCAGTTCCGTTTTGAAAGTATCGTCATCCATGGCTTCGACTCCGCGCCCTTTCCTGGTCTCGCGCTCTGCCCCGGTCCCTGGACCGCCATCTGCCTCAACGCACCGTCAGATTATATCGCATCATCTACAACTCTCCACAGCCCACCCCCATCAAAGGGGTGGGCTTCATTCTTTCTGTACAGACGGTGGTCCTTTATTTCAGCAGCGTTTTGCCTATGTCGAAACCTTTGCCGATCGCCGCACCAAGGCCGTAGTAGGTGCGGGTCGCCGGACTGTAGACGACCGGCAGAACCTTTGTCGCATCGAGCAGCCCGCTGGCGTCGATTACACTCTCCTCGGCCTTGACGTCGATGATCTCCCCGATGAACTGGGTATGTATGCCGACCTCGACGGTCTGGAGCAGACGGCATTCGAGGACAAGCGGGAACTCCGCGACATAGGGGGCGTCCACCAGCTCGCTTCTTACCGGGGTGAGCCCGGCCGCGCGGAACTTGTCGGTATCCCGTCCGGAGGCGATGCCGGCGTAGTCTGCTTGGCAGACGAAGGCCTCGGACGGCACATTGATGGTGAACGCCTTGCGCTCGAGTATCGAGTCGTAGCTGTGACGGGACTTACGCAGCGAGACCGTGACCGATGGCGGATCGGAGCTGCAGATGCCGCCCCAGGCGACGGTTGCGATGTTCGGCTTGCCCTCTTTGTCATAGGTTCCTACCAGCCAGACTGGTGTCGGCACGGCGAGCGTGTTCGCTCCCAAGGATTTCTTCATTGTGTCCTCCTGTTAAACGTGCTGGATTTATTCCAAAATGTCGGATAGAAGCTTGCCACCGATCCCAATGTTGTCCTTTTCCCGCTCCTTGATGAGGACAATGAATTTGTCCTCGGGTATCTGCGTCGTGGAACTTGCCGCTTTGGTCAGAGCCTTGACGAGTTCTGCCTTGGTCTCACGGTTAGGCAGGATTCCAATGTCGACTGTGATAACGGGCATACTGATTCTCCTTTGTGAAACCGTAATTTATGCCGCTTTTTGAGCGGAGGTGAACTGCAATGGGGCGCCGAGTTAAGTGTGACCGGCCACTGTAGCAAATAAAGAGTGCCGACTCAACCTTATAGGTTTCCCTTTTGTGGATAGCTCGCAACTTTTATGTGCTATACTCGCAGCAATTTTAGTCATCAAGCGGCATCAGTGCAGGTTTCAAAAAGGGTAGGGGAGCGTTGTGGAAATTCGGGATGCCGACATACGGGTGGAATTTTACCGGGCCTCAGGGCCGGGCGGGCAGCACAGGAACACGACGGACTCGGCGGTCCGGATCCGGCATCTGCCGACGGGCGTGGTGGCGCAGGCAAGCGAGAGCCGCTCACAGCTGCAAAACCGCGAGAAGGCGATGGAGCGGCTTATTGAGACCCTGCGCAAAAGGGAATTAAAGGCAAAGAAGAGGATCGCCACCAAGGTCCCGCGGCGGGCCAAGGAAAAACGGCTCACCAACAAGAAGGTCACTTCGGAGAGAAAGAAGCTCCGCTCCACATTGGATTAGTACACGCCAGTCATCGGCATTCCAACTCAGTACCACTCATGCCTCATTCACCGGCGTAGAGCTCCGTCATCACCGCCGAGAAGGCGACCGCGGCCGGCGAGAGCTCTCTTCCCTTCCTCCTGGCAAGATAGAACTGGCGCCTGATGCTGACGTCTGCCACCGGTACCTGGACCAAGGTTCCATGCGCCAGCTCCCTCTGCACGGAGATCGCTGAAACGAAAGAGACTCCCACACCCGCGATTACCGCGCGCTTCACCGCCTCATTGCTGCCGAGATGCGCCGCCACCCGCATGCGGACCGGGTCGATGCCCGCCTCCCGCAGCGCATCAGCGGAAGCCTTGCCGGTTCCAGATCCCGGCTCGCGCAGGACAAACGGTTCCCCCAGGAGCTCCTCTATACCGATTCCGGACCCCCCGGACCAGCGGTGTTCGGCAGGCGCAATGAGCACGAGTTCGTCCCTGGCAAAGGGGGTGAATTCCAGGCTCTCTTCAGCGAAGTGCCCCCCGACCACACCGAACTCAACCTCCTCAGCCAGCAGCTTTTCCAGCACTTCCCGGCTGTCCCCCTGCAACAGGATGAGGGTGAGCCCCGGAAACCTGCTGATCAGCAGAGGCAGGGCAGCGGGGATCATGTATTCCCCGGGGATGCCGCTTCCCGCAATATGCAGGGCGGCGTCTTCGACCCCCTTGAACCGCGCCAGGGCAAGCGGTATCTCCCGGGAGTAGTCTACCAGGCGACGCGCCCGCTCCAGCAGGAGTTTGCCTCCTTCGGTGAGGAGCGCCCCCTTACCGGTCCTGTCGAGGAGCTTCAGGCCAAATTCGCCTTCCAGCGCAGAGATGTGCTGGCTTACGGTGGACTGGGTGATGAAGCTCGACTCCGCCCCCTTGGAGAAACTGCCGCTCTCCGCCACGTTTATGAAAACTTCCAGCTGTTTCAGATTCACCTGGGCTCCATTGCAATTAACGATAAGATCGATCTAGTCTATCAAACTTATCAATTTGACTCCGGGTTGTCAAGTTGGCTTATTAATGAGTTGTTTCCTTGCAGGACTCCGCCGCTCCAATCACTGCCCGCGTATCTATCAGGAATTTCCCATACGACATCGAGTCATTCACTGTCCCCTTCATGCAGATAGAGGCCGATTACTCGGAGTCCGACAGCGAGCAGTCGAAGGTGAGGATGAAGGCGTTTCTGGAGATGATCTCCATCAGGCCCGTGCGCCAAGCGGGACAAAGCGCTATCGTTAATAACGATGGCGCTGATTCGTTTGATCGAAATTATCAATTTGACAACCTGCCGTGAATTAGCATATTTTATCGGTATTTTGCGTCTCGAAGGGCCACCCTGCGAGGCCAGCTTGCTTCGTATCAGAACAGCTCTGGGTCCAAAATAGCTGGGATTGCATGCCTTGAAATGTCTGGTGTCATAGAATCATTAGCCCCAATTCTTTTGCTATTAAATACTTTTCCATGGAGGCTCCAATGCATTCGGTTACAAACTCAGTCAGAAGGTTCGCAGTCTCGCTGGTCGCTGTTTTGCTCGTGCTGGCTGTTTCGCTCCCGCTGCTGGCTGCAGATCAGGACTTTTTGCCGGTCTCCACTGAAATCCTGAAGGATATGCTCGACAGCAACCGGGCATTTACCCTGATCGACGCCAGGACGAAGGATGAGTATCAGCAAGCGCACATCGGCAAGGCGATAAACATCACCGAAAAGGAGTTTGCTGACAAGTTAGCTACCCTCCCGACCGACAAGGCGTCACTGCTGGTCTTTTACTGCAACGGTGTCAAATGCGGCAAGAGCAAAAAGGTCGCGGCCAAGGCTAAAGTGGCCGGATACAGCAACATCCTGATCTACGCCGACGGTTTTCCTGGCTGGGAAGAGAAGGGGATGCCGATCGTCGCCGGGGCTGATTACGCGAAGAAGATCGAGACGACGAAGCTTTCCGCCACCGCCCTGGAGAAGGTGCTGAGGGAAAAAAAGGGTGATTACGTGCTGGTCGACGTGCGCGACGAGTTCGAGTTCGCAGATGGGCACATCGCCGGCGCCATCAATATCCCCGCCGAGACCTTTGCCGCGAAGTCCGGCGTGCTCCCCAAGGACAAGGGGATCATCGTCTACTGCAACAGCGGCGGCAGGAGCTACATGGCGTACCGCAAGCTGACCAAGCTCGCCTATCCGACGATTTTCCAGGCCATCTTCTCTGAATGGAAAGAGGCGGGCTTGCCGGTCGTGAAGTCGCAGCTGTAGTTTCATGCCGATTGGTTTCATAAAAGTGTATCGAAAGGAACGGATTATGAGAAAAATGCTGTTGTCGTTTATTGCACTGTCGCTCGTCCTCGCTCCTGCCGCTTGGGCGAAGAGCCGCAGCGGAGTCGTCACCGTCGAGATCGATCTCTCGAAACAGGAGTCCGGCAAGGAGACCAAACTCTGGATCCCCTACGCCGTTTCGGATCGGAACCAGTCGGTGAGCGACGTGAAGGTTGCAGGCGACTTTGCATCCTCGGGCGTCTACACCGACAAGGTGAACGGCACCCCGATCCTCTTTGCCAGCTGGGGCAAGGATGCGGTGAGCCGCAAGCTGACCTACTCCTTTGCCGTCGAGCGGGAGGAGATCCAGCTGCGCAACCTGCCGGCCACGGAGCCTGCCTGGAACAGCGCCGACTATGCGGAGTTTCTGAAGCCGACTTCCATCGGTCCCACCACTGGCGAAGTGAAAAAGCTCGCCGACTCGATCACCAAGGGAAAAAAGACCGTTCTCGCCAAGGCCAGGGCGATCTACGACTGGACCTGCGAGAACATGTACCGCGATCCGGCCACCCGCGGCTGCGGCAAGGGGGACGTTTGCGAACTGCTGAAGAAGCCGGGCGGCAAATGCACCGATATCTCCTCGGTCTATATCGCCCTCGCCCGTGCGGCCGGAGTACCGTCGCGTGAGGTGTTCGGCGTAAGGCTCGGCAAGAAGGCCGAGGAGGACATCACCACCTGGCAGCACTGCTGGGTCGAGTTCTTCCTCCCCGGGTTCGGCTGGGTCCCGGTCGATCCTGCCGACGTCAGGAAGGCGATGCTGGTGGAGAAGCTTGAGTTGCAGGACGCGAAGACCCGCGGGTACCGGGACTATTTCTGGGGAGGGATCGACGCCTTCCGCTTCAAAGTCGCCGCAGGCCGAGACCTCACCCTGAACCCTCCGCAGGCAGGCGCACCTTTGAACACCTTCGGCTATCCCTACGCTGAGGTGGGCGGCCGGGTGCTCGACTTCTACGAGCCGAAGACTTTCAGCTACCGGATCCTTTTCAAGGAGAAGTAACCGCAAAGTAACCGCAGCTTTTGCTGCACTGGATCATCACTGCAGGCACCATCAGGGCCGTGCCATTTTCTTCTGGCGCGGCCCTGTTTTTGTGTGATTGATGGATGCCGCAAAATCAATAAGCATGCGGACGTTCCTTCCGTGCGTAGAGACGCATTGCATGCGTCTCCTTGATCAAGTTGAGCCCGCTCCGGGAGAACCATTAGCCTTGGCGATTGCTGCAGTGCTGAGACGCATGCAATGCGTCTCTACAGGATTTAATTAGGGAGGGGTCATCCTGTAGGGGCGACCCGGTGGGTCGCCTTGCCTCTGATTTCGATCCTTCCGGGAAAGCTTCTGAGTTGGCCAGGGCAACAGGGCGACCCAGCGGGTCGCCCCTACATTGTTGAGGTTGAGCTAAAGATTTTATAACTATTCAGCATTTTGCTAATTTTTGTAATTCAGCTCACCGATTGGGACACCGTAGGGTGGGCCGTGCCCACCGATCACCTTCGGCCGGTGGGCACGGCCCACCCTACGGCTGCCAACGGGCAATCCCCCCTCTGACCCACGCTCCCGCGAGGGAGGGGAAACTTTATTGTAGAATGAGTTTTATGCTGAATAGTTACAAACGATCACAGTTTTATTCACCATTCACCATTCACCATTCACCATTCACCATTCACGGTTCACGGTTCACCATTCACGGTTCACGGTTCACGGTTTAGTCCCTTGATAAATAGCCTGATTTGGTCTTGTTTAGCGGCCCGGATTACGGTATGTTGTCGTTGTTTGTACGGGGTAATTCCCCAGGAGGAACCTTGAAGATACGGACTACTATCGCAACCATCGCCCTTGCGGCGACCATCCTGTCATCCGTCGCACGGGCGCAGGAAGGCGCAGTCGCACCAGCACCTGCACCGACAACAGCAGCAGCAGCACCGGCAGTAGCACCGGCAGTAGCACCGGCAGTAGCACCGGCAGTAGCACCGGCAGCACCGGCAGTAGCACCGGCAGCACCGGCAGCACCGGCAGCGCCGGCAGCGCCGGCACCGGAAAAGCCCGGCGAGGCAGCGGTCGTCGCCCTTGCCAGGGAAAACGCCCTGCTGCAGGAAAAGCTCAAGGCCCTTCAGGAATGCAGCATCACCTCCGGCGACCTGGCCGCCAAAAACTGCAGAAGACTGAAGGACGTCGCCGCCGATATCCGCGTCCAGAGACAGGGGATGGCCGATTTCGAGGGGTACGTGAAATGGATGTCCGGCAACATCGCGGGGTATTCCAAATATCTCTCGGCAGGTTCAGTCGCCGCCGGGTTCGCCAAGGTCCTGCCGATCCCCTACGCGGGGCAGGCCTCCGTTTTCACCAAGTTCGTCTCCAACGCGGCACTTTCCCTGAGCGCTGCATCGGTTTCCATTAACAGGTACCTTGCGACCTCCCAGCAGTTCCTGGTCCGTGCCGACGCGCTCAATCCTGCCAAGGGGGTGACCGCTCAGGAGGTGTCGGAACTGGTCCGCTTCGCCGATCAGGATCTCCTCAAGGGGATGATCGAGGTGCAGGAACGGCTTACCAGCACGTCCGAGCTCTCTGCTTCGTCCCTTTCCTTCCTGGAGAGCTTGAATCATTACGTGGGCTCCACCGACGAGTATTGGACCAAGACCAAATCGCTGCTGAAAAGCGGGGATGACAAGAAGGAAAAAAGCTATCTCTCGGAGAGCACCTCCTCTCTCAGGAACAGGGCTTTGGCGTTCAACGGCAAGTTCAAGCTGTTCGCTGAGACGGTGAAGAAAGACGCCCCATTGATCAAGTCGCTGGTGGCCTATGACGACCTTATTCGCGAGATTGAGCCGAAGCTTGCCAAACTGAAGTAATGAGGAGGGGGGTGTGCCGTGGAACTTGATGCCGATCTTGTCAGTCAGTTGAAAAGGGTGCTAGAGGCCGCCGAGTTCCTGCTTCCGAAGCCGGTCCCGAAGATCGACTGGAGCGTCTGCCACGCGGCCAACTGGAAACGTCGCTCCTTTGCCGGATTCCTGGAATCGATCGAAATCGAAAGTATCGAGGGGATACGTCTGGAGGACCTGCTCGGTATCGAGAAGCAAAAGAGGGTCGTCGAGGAGAACACCCGGCAGTTCCTGGCGCGGCTTCCGGCCAATAACGCTCTGCTCTGGGGGACCAGGGGGACCGGAAAGTCCTCTTTGGTGCGGGCGCTGCTCAGGCGTTATGCCGCAGAAGGGCTACGGGTGATCCAGGTGGACAAGGACGACCTGGTGCACCTGCCGGACATCGTGGAGCAGTTGAAGGGCGAGCCGTACCGGTTCATCATCTTCTCTGACGACGTCTCCTTCGAGGTCGGGGAATCGAGCTACAAGATGCTGAAGAGCGCCCTGGACGGCTCGGTGTACGCGCCGCCTGAGAACATGCTGATTTACGTGACATCCAACAGGCGTCATCTGATCCCCGAGTACGAGAGCGACAACAAGGGAGCCATGCTGGTCGAGGGGGAAATCCACCATGGCGAGGCGGTGGAGGAGAAGATTTCTCTCTCCGGCAGGTTCGGTATCTGGGTCGCCTTCCATCCCTTCAGCCAGGACCAGTACCTGGAGGTCGTGCGCCAGTGGATCGGAAAGCTCGCCACCCGCTGCGCTGCCGAGGTGCCTTGGGACGCGGCCTGCGAGCAGGCGGCCATCCTCTGGTCTCAGAAAAAGGGTGACCGAAGCGGCCGCATCGCCAACCAGTTCGCAAGCCACTGGGTGGGACAGTACCTGCTAAAGGCGTAAAGGCGTGAATGGTGAATGGTGAATAGTGAATAGTTTGTTCCTTTCGCCCTTCACCCTTCACCCTTCACCCTTCACCCTTCACCCTTCACCCTTCACCATTCACCATTCACCATTCACGGTGTTAGCTACTTCCTGCCGCCGGCCATCTTTTCGCTTTCGGGCATCCTTCGTAGCAGATACATGAAAACCGGCCCTGCCAACCCGCCAAGCCCCGCCGTCGCAAACGCTATCCCCCAGTCGACCGAGAACCCTCCCCACGGCCTTAAATCATGAGTGAGATCCAGAGCCCAGCCGAATATGGTCGGCGAGATCATGGCGAGCGTGTAGCCGATCAGGGACTGCATCCCCATGGCGGCCCCGAGGTAGGCGGGACTGACCAGTTCGGTCAGGGCGGTGGAGAAGACCGGAGACTCGGCGGAAACCAGAAATCCGTAGACAAGGCCAAAGCCTATGGCAAAGGCGGGATGCCAGTTGATCAGCCAGCCAAAGCCAAAGGAGCAGCAGGCGCTGCCGGCCATGACGATGGAGATGGTCTTGGTCCGCCCCATCCGGTCCGAAAGTGAGCCGGTTAGCGCCGTCGAAAGGGCGCCGACCCCGATCACAAGCGCAGCGACGGTCGCAGCCCAGCCGGGCGCCACCCCCCGGGCGATGCCGTGGGCTATCAGGGAGGCCGTGAAGAACGGCGCGATCCAGCCGCGCATGCCGTACATCTCCCACATGTGCGAGGCGTAACCGAAGATCATCAGCAGGGCTGACCTGTTCCCCAGGGTCTCGGCGGCGAGGCTTTTCTTGGCGGCCGCGGCGTGGAAGGTGGGGCGGTAGCCACGGAACACGAGCAGGGACAGGGCCGTTCCGACATAGACGCAGGCCGAACAGGCGATGAATGCGTTACGCCAGCCGAAGGCGGAGGAGATCCAGCCGGTGAGCGCAAGCGACAGCGAAGCTCCCAGCATCAGCGAGCCGACATAGATACCGATGGCGCGGCCGCGCTCGTTGGGGGAGAAGCGCTCCGCGACGAGCTTTATCCCCGGCATGTAGGTGCCGCCCATGCCGATTCCGGTGAGGGCCCGCAGGATCAGGGCGCTGGTGTAGTCGTGGGCGTAGAGGGCGAACAGCAGGTTTGCGCTTGCCGACCAGAGCGCCGAGGCGATGAAGATATTGCGCGTGTTCAGCCGGTCGGTCAGGGCGCTGAGGATCACGCCGGAAGCGATGTAGCCCAACTGGTAGACGGAGAGGATGGAGCCGGCCATGGTGTTGTTCATGCCCCACTCGTCCTTCAGCATGGGGAGGACCGCCGAGTAGTTGATGAACACCATCATGATGAAGAGCTGAACCAGGCAGAGCGTGAGAAGCCAGCGGGTTTTATCGGACATGCAACGGGGTCTCCCACGGCTTCAGATTATGGGTATTAATATTCTCCTCCCCCCGCAGGGGGGAGGTTGGTAGGGGAAAAGTGAGCTTATCCCCCTTTTGATAAAGGGGGAGTGGGGTTAGAACTTGTACCCAAGGCTCAGTGCCAGCAGATGGGCGTCGCTCTTGTAGGTCCCGTTAGCTTTTAAAGAGGGTGGAAGGGTTGCATCAATATCGTTGTTTTTGGTCCTGTCCTCATACAGCTGATACCCGTAGGCGAATGCTATCTTGAACTGCTGATAGCTCACATCCGTACCGACGCAGAATACGTGCGTGGCAGCGTCGGGAATCGATGGGTCGAAGGTGCTGTCGGGGACGGCGCTGTTGCCGTAGACGTACCCGGCCGAAAGGGCGACAGTGTCGTTCAGCCGGTACTTGCCTCCCAGGTTCAAGCCCCAGCTGTCGTGCCAGTCTCTCTGAGTAGCCGGTAGTGGAGTGTTATTATCGAGCGTCAGTTGCAGCTCTTTGAATGAGGACCATCCCTCCCACCTGACGCCTGCTTCCACTATCAGCGGCGCAGTCACTTGGTAGGCGATGCCTGCGGTAACCTGCTGCGGCAATTTGATGCTCGTTTTCCCCTTGCTGTCAAGGGGGGTAGCTGCCAGCGAGGTACTGGAATCACCCTTGATGTCGATCTTGACCTCGCTCCGGTAGGAAGCTCCGAATGAGATGTCCTTGTTCAGGTCGTAGGCGACCCCCACGTTAAAACCGACCCCGGTGCCATCCCCCTTGAATTTCTGCCCGAAATCAAAGGCCGGACCGGAAATGCCAAGTGCGGCGGAAGGGATTTTTCGCTCCAGCGTGGCGTCTAGCAGGACCACGTCCAGCCCGACGGCAACGGCAAGCGAGGGGATGATGCGGTACGACACGACCGGGTTTATGTCGAAGGTCGTCAGTTTCGATTTGGTCGCCAGGTATCTCCCCTCCCAGTCGCCGCTCCACTCGGTGCCGAGGCCAAACGGGTTGAACACGCCAAGACCGGCACTCAGGCTGTCGTTGAACTTGTGGGTAGCGTAGAAGTTGCTCGGAAAAAAGCTGGAATCATTGGATGTCGATCCTCCCGGCAGGTTGCTTTCAAACTCGTGCGAAGCGCTGATGAGGGTGGTCCCGAACTCTACCTGGGTGCCATCCAGCCCGTTGATCAGGGCGGGGTTGTAAAAGATGGTGCTCGGGCTCTGCGAATGGGCGGTGACCGCGTTCCCCTGGCCGAGGGAGGATGCCCCATGGGTGAACACCGCGAAGCCTGCTGCGTGTACGCTCGAAAGTGCGCCGCTGCCAAGCGAGATCAATGGTGCCAGCAGCGCGGCTAGCAAGCTCTTCTTGTAATTCATAATGCCTCCTGGAAAAATGAAGTTTGTTCAATCCTTATCGGGCAAGGGGTGCTGTAAATAAAGCACGAAATAGATACCACATTGTGGTTATCGTGTAAAGTCCCGGGGCTTCTCCTGTCTCAGGGTGCTTCCGCTGGTTCGCTTGTTTCAGTAAGCTAAGGAAATTATTGTATTTTTCCAATATTTGTGGTAAGTGTCGGTCAATGTTCAGATAATGTAAAACGGAGTCCAAAACTATGCAGTCCTCTAATTACCTGATGGAAAATGCCGAGGAATCACAGCGCCTGGTGATGAAAACCGACCACGACGCACTGGTGCAGCAGGCAGTTTGGGCCGGCATCGCCCCGGGGATGCGGGTCGTCGATGTCGGCTGCGGCCCGGGAAAAACGACGCACCTGCTGAACGAACTGGTACAACCGGGGGGGAGCGCTTTGGGCATCGACCTGTCGGATCAGCGGGCGGCCTTCGCGAAGCAGCATTACAGCAGCGACTCGGTCGGCTTCGTGCAACGCGACCTGTTACAACCGCTCTCCGACCTCGGCGAGTTCGACTTCGCCTGGGTCAGATTCCTGCTGGAATACCACCGCTCGGACAGCTTCGATCTGGTGCAGAACCTCTCCAGCATCATCAAGCCGGGCGGGACGCTCTGCCTGATCGACCTGGACTACAACTGCCTCTCCCATTTCGGGCACACCCCGCGCATGGAGCGGGCGGTAGCCGCGATCATGAAGAACGTCGAGGAGAAGGAAAACTTCGATCCCTATGTCGGCCGCAAGCTCTATTCGTTTCTCTATGACCTGGGCTATCAGGACATAGACGTGAAAGTCGGGGCCCACCACCAGATCTTCGGGGAACTGAAGCAGACCGACGACTTCAACTGGGCCAAGAAGGTCGAGGTTTCCGCACGCCACTACAGCTTTGACGAGTACCAGGGCGGCTTCGAGGAGTTCCAGGAGGAATTCAGGGACTTCTTCGCCAGCCCGCGCCGGTTCACCTATACGCCGATCATTTCCTGCCGGGGGCGCAAGCCGCATCCCTCCTGATCACCCTGAAGCAGCGCCTCCTCGGCTGCCGCGCGCATGCGGCAGCCGATCAGCGCCTCCACGATCTTCTTGTCGAAGTGGCTGCCGCTTCCCTCCCGCAGGAGCCGGAAGGCCTCGTGGACGGGCATGGGGTCGCGGTAGTGTCGCTGCGAGGTGACCGCCTCGAAGAAGTCGGCGACCGCGATGATCTTCGCCCCGAGCGGTATGTCCTTCCCCCTGAGCCCCTTCGGATAGCCGGTCCCGTCGATCTTCTCGTGATGGGCGCCGGCGATTTCCGGCACCTGCCGATAGATCCCCTCGAAGTTTACCTGCTCCAGGATGTCCCGGGTCTTGTGGCAGTGCGTCTTGACGATCTCGTACTCCAGCTCGGAGAGCCTGCCGTTTTTCTTCAGGATCGCGTCCGGCACGCCGATCTTGCCGTAGTCGTGCAGCAGCGCCGCAACCCGGATCATTTCGCACTCGGAAGCGCCGAGTCCCAGCTGGTTGCAGATCTCGACCGAGTACTGGGTGACCTTTTCCGAGTGACCGGCGGTGAGCGGATCCCTGGCATCGATCGAGGCGGCCATGACCTTCAGGAAGGAGCTGAACTGGCTGAACTTCGCCTCCAGGAGGTTCGCGTTATGGATGCTGATCCCGATGACCGGCGCGATCCCCATCAGCAGGCTGATGTCGCTTTGCAGGAGCGGCCTCTTCGTCTTCACGTTGTCAACCGCGAGAATTCCCACCGACTCACCCTCGCAGATGATCGGGCAGCAGATGAAAGACTGGGAGCCGAGTTTTTTGGCAAACTCCAGGCTCCTCAAGGAAAGGTGGCCGTCCAGCTCGTTTATGTCATTTACCAGAAATGGTTTCTGCTCGCGCATCGAGACGACGAACACCCCTTGGGATTCGGGCCGGTTCAGGTGGAACGTCGTCTTGGTAAGGGCGTTGATCTTCTCGGCCGGATAGCCGAATCCGGTGCAGAACTCGAGCTTGGTCCTGTTCTGATTCGCCAGCAGGATCAGACCGCGGTCGTAATCGAGGCGCTTTTCCAGGACGAGGACCACGCTTGCCAGGATGTCGGCGATATTGGTCTGGCGGCTGATTGCCTGGCCGATCTCGTTGGTTACCAGCGCGTTGTTGTAGTTCAGGTTGATCTGTTCCAAAAGCTTGTCGCTGGAATCCTTGAAGTTGTCGAGTCTTTCATGCAGCGCTTCTTTTTCATGCTTCTGCCTGAGTACGACAAACAGTAGGGAAATTGCTGCGGAGACCGGTATCACGGCCTTCAAGGCGGCCACCGGATCAAATAGCAAGGAGGCGCAGATTGCCACGGCGACCAGTGCGTACAAGGCTTTCCTGCCCGTCACCCAGGTCGATGAGCGGGGTGTTTTCCAGGAAATGACGTAACGGCAGACCGTGCCGCCTTTGAAGATGCACTCTGGATGGTCGATGTGCGGCATGTGTTTCTGAAAAACCAGGCCGACGGCTTCGAAAAATCCGGCCCGGTTGTCACACTGAAACGGCCTTTCCTGGACCCCCGGCCGCGGCGTGACGGTAATCTCCATCATGTTTGACGAGATTCTTTTCGATTCGTAGACGGCTGAACGCGTGAAGTTGGAGGTGGCTTTATTGATCAGCTCGTACACGTTGGCTGGGCCGAGCATGCCAAGGGCGTACTGGCGCATCACGCCGCTTGCGTCGGGAGAGGCGGCGTATCTTCCCGCCTCACGGGCAAGATTGTGGTTTCCGGTTAACCTGCTGGCACATTCATGGAAGGTGTTCACCTGTTCCTGGGTGAACCAGTGCCCCTGGTCCGCAACCTCGTAGGGCTTCATCCCTGCCAGATCGAGCAGTTCCACGACATTCACGAAGGGATACTTGCTTTTAAGGAGCTTGATGTAGGTGTCTATAATCCTGCTGTTGTAGAGATGCTTGTTTTCTGCCATAGGTTCCATTGCCATAACCCTGAGTTGAAACTGTTGTCTAGGTTGTCTCGATCTTCTAGGTTTTCACCGTTTTCAGTAATCGGTCCAGGTAAACAAATCCCGTGTCGGTGTGCAGCATGCTCATCACCCAAAGGGTGTAGGTCCTCTCATAGGAGATCTGCTGACTCTGTGCATAGCTGAGCGGAAAGATGAGAACGGGCATGCTTTCCTGGTCGAAGCGGATAAACAGGATGGAGAGCGCAAGGCTCAGGGTGTCCCGGCTCAGTTCGTCCGGATCCAGGACAAAAACGTGCACGCAATTGGTGAGATCCGACATGTTAAGGCCGATGTCGGAGAAGTTGATCATGAAAACGGCGACCAGGCTGCCGTTCAGCTTAAGGGAAAAGAGCTGGCGCTCCCTTTTGAAGCCAATCGATTCGTACTCCCGGTAAATTTCTCCCCCCTCCAGCATGCTCGGTTCCAAGTCGAGGGCCTCGATCATCAGGCCGCCGGAGATGTCCTCGTAATAACTTTCCAACTCCTGCAGGTCCGCCCTGATTGTCGGGGTCAGCCCCCAGGCATCGGACATCCTCTGCAGGCTGTTGAATTCCCTGGGTACGTGCAGGTAGGCCATCTCGTCCAGGGAGCAGGCCTTGGGGTTTTTCAGGTGCCGGGCGATTCCGCCGAAAGCCTTGTGGGGGAACCTGTTTTCGGGGCGGTAATAACAGAAGACATAATTCATGTGAATCGAATAGAGCCGGTGGGAGTCGTTGTTAAACCTGGTTATCTGGTTCAGGACAACCAGGCCGGCATGGTTGGATTCCACCTTGGAGGCGGCATGATGGTGGATCAGCCAGGAATTCTCGTAAAAGCGTACCGTCGCCATGTGCCCGAGAATGGTACCATTTTTCTGATAGATGAAATGTCGCGCTATGCGCGGATTCTGGGTGTAGAGCTTCAGGTAGAGTTCCCGGTACTTTTCCTTGTTCGCCTTGATGTAGCTGTACTTTTCCGGATAGATGAAGCCGGTCTCGAAAAAAAACTGCCAGAGCTGATCCATGTCGACCATGTTGCAGAGGTAGGAGTTCTTATCGTTGGCCTGGTAGATAAGCGAGAGGAGCTTCACGTGGTCCTGGATGTCCATGTCGAGGATGGTCAGACCGCAGCTGACCGAGTTTTGATCCTCTTCGGCCACCCGCCTGTAGACGACCTGGACCTGGCAGCTTGTGGAAAAGCTGTTCGCGAAACTAAGCTCTATGCTGTCGATGATCATGCCGGGCAAAAGAACGGAGTTGCTGGCGTCTTCCTCGACGGAAAATCCGCCGCCCGACAGGTCGATGACCTTCAGGTCGACCTGCTTGCCAGTGAAGGGGTGTATGAACCTGACGTTGGGGGAGGGAACCAGCTCCTGCCGGGTGCTGCGGTAGTTTTTTGGCTTGAATCTCGGTTTCTGCTGGCTCAGCGGTTCGAGCACAAAGGTTCTCAGCTTCTGTCCGGAGTTCTGCTTGATGATGCGGCACTCCCCGGAATAGTGGGCGCCGGTGTCGTTGGAAAAGATCACGTTCACCGGGAGATCCGGGTCCAGCCACTGAAAGGTCTGGGGCGGTGTGGCGAGCACTTCGACGCGGAAGGAGACGGCGTTGAAATCGAGGAGCGAGCCGTCGAACAGGGCGCTGTTCTGCATGAGCCGGGCGCTGGTCCCCTCGCACAGGTGCCGGCGCACCTTGCGATAACTCACCTCGCGGCAGGTTTCCGGCAGCCGGAAGGATACCCCGCGTTCGGTCAATTCCAGCACGGTAGGAGCAACCACCACCAGCTTGTGCCCGTCGATGACGAATATGTTTTCGAAGTTGGAGGATCTGATCTTCTGCAGCACCTCGGACGGCTCGACCCAGAGGCACTCGAGCAAGTCATCCTGGCAGGGGAGCGGTTTCGCCTCCAGTGACACCGTCCGGGAGAATTTCGTGTGCTTGAAATTAACCAGCAGCGAGCCGTCCTGAAAGTTCAGGTAGTTCAGCCGGTTGATTAGCTTGCGCTTGTTGATTTCCTTTTCATTGTCTTGCGGGAACTCAATGATAGTACCGGGTCTGACAAACTGCAGTATTTTGCGTGCGCTCTCCATACTCGATCCTCGCCAATTCTATCAATGCTGCTAGATGCGTATAACTGAGTTAAAACGTTGGCCGGATAACATGAACTATGTAGAACCTAGGGCGCTGATGCTCAGAATGGATTTGCCAGTCAGTGATAGCATGAAATCAAAAAATTTTCATCACAAATCATGCACTTGCTGGAAGGAGTAAAGGTTGAGCCTGTGACGGTGGGAAAGAAGCCTTTAAGATGCTGGGAACAGACTCGGCAGGAAGCAATGAAGAGGCAGGTGTGAAGTGGATTTTATTGGATAAAACTAATACTTTGCGCCTGGAGTATGTCTCACAGTTGGAAGCTATGATGGTTGATATTTTTTAATACACAGCGCCGCTTTACTGCAGCCAGTTAGCGCTATCTTCAGCAACTTGTTGCAGTAGAAAAGCCCCTCTTTGACTGCGGTGAGGGAGGCTTAACTACGAATCCGAGTTTGCTATATATTCGCACTGGTCAGTAAAAGGAGGAAAAAGAAAAAAAGGAAAGAAACCAGATAGCGTAGGGTGGGCCGTGCCCACCGATCACCGTCGGCGTGGACTCCGCAAGGAGCATCCTACAACACCAATTCTGTAGGGGCACCCCTTGCGGTGCCCTGGCGACGGCTGCCGGTGGGCCCGGCCCACCCTACAGCAGCAGGAGCCAATGGCAACTGAATAGTTACGAAACTAGGAAAGAGAAGGGGAGATAGAAGGGGAGAGCTCAACCTTAGTGGCGCATTGACTCCGTCGCCTCGAGATAGGAGTTGAAGTCGAAGGTCCTGGCGGTAGGTGCAGGTGCAGGTGCAGGCTGTGTGATCGTGGGGGCTGGTTTGAGCGCTTGCGTGTGAGTGGGACGCGCGGCGACTATGCGGTTGCGCCCGGTTGCCTTGGCCTCGTAGAGGGCAATGTCGGAGGCATGCACCAGTGCGGTGAAGGTGCGGCCGTCCTCGGGGAACGAGGCGACACCGACACTCGCGGTCAGCGTCCCGAGGGGGCTCGTCTGTTCGCCGGGGAACCTCTCGTTTTCGATCTCGGACCTGATCCGCTCGGCGACGATCAGTGCCTCCGTTTTCGAGGTGCCGGGGAGCAGGGCGCAGAATTCCTCGCCTCCATAACGGGCCACCATGTCCATCTCGCGCAGCGAGGCCTGGATGATGTCCGCCGTTTTCTTGAGCGCGTCGTCGCCGGCGAGATGCCCGCAGACGTCGTTGTAGCTCTTGAAGAAATCGAGGTCGATGAAAAGTATGGACAGGTCCAGCCCCTGGCGGATGCTCCGGCTCAACTCCTCCTCAGTGCGGCTCTTCAGGAAGCGCCGGTTATAGAGGCCGGTCAGCGAGTCGGTCACCGAGAGCTGTTCGAAACGGACCGACTCCTCCAGCACGAGGGTGCGCTCTATCATCAGCGAGGCGAGGTTGGCGAAGGAGGTCAGAAGCTGCAGGTCGGCACCGGTGAAAGGGGCGAGGTCCTTCTTGTCCGAGAGGTTCAGCACGCCGATGATCTTCTTCTTGAGCTTCAGGGGGATGCAGATCAGCGCCTTGGATTTGAAGCGGGGGCGGTTCGCCATGGCGGTCCGGCTGTCTGTTTCCACGTCGTCGACGAGCAGCGGCTCGCCGGTTTGCGCGACCCAGCCGGCTATCCCCTTGCCAACCTTCATCGGCAGGCACTGGGCGATGTGCAGGGTCATCCCCTTGGTGAAGACGATGTTCATGGTCTCGCCGTTCTTGTCGATCAGCATGATCGAGCCCTTGGATGCGTGCAGCAGGTCGGCGGCAATCTCCAGTATCGTCTTGTAGAGCTCATCCTTGGTGTCGACATGAAGGAGGGTCTGGGTGAGCGACATGAGCCGCCCGGACAGGGAACTTGCCTGCACCTGTTCCGCATCCTTCAGTATCCGCGTCATCCGGGAGGCCACGCTGTGCGCCAGAATCGAAACGACCAGCAGGTCGGAAATCTTGAGCTCGGTGTCGAAAAGGGCGATGAAACCGAGCCTCTCGCCCTGGGATTCCAGCGGGAAGCAGGTGGCCAGGCTCGCCTGCAGCGCGGGAAGGACCTCCCGCATGCCGGCGTCGAACAGCACCGTCTTTTTCACCTTGTCCGGTGCCAGGAAACTGCCGATCGCCTCGGCGGGGATGCTACCCAGTTCGTCGGGGAGCCCCCAGATACCGGAGACCGCGTACGAGGTGCCGTTACCCTGGCGCAGGGCGATGGCGAACTTCGGTGGATCGACCAGCGCCCCGATCATCTCGCTGCAGATGGCTACCGTTTCGGTCAAGGTCCCGGCCCGGTCCACCTGCTCCAGGAAGTGTGCCACCTCGGCGAGCCGCGTATCGGTGCGCTCGGCACCGTCGCAGTCGCTGCGGGCCGGGTGACACCAGGAAGTGCCCCGGCCTATCTCCCGGGCGACCTCCCGGGCAACCTTTTCCACCTCCGAAACTGTAGCGGTGCAGAGCGTTTCCACGTGAGGAAACAGCGAAAAGATGTCGGCGCCTTCCCGGCGCGACAGCGCGGCGAGCTGCCAGAGATCGATCGCTTGGTCCCTGACACCGTCTCCGACCAGGCAGAAATCGAATCCGCTGCGGGAAAAGGGGACCACGAAGCCGAAGAAGGCGCCTCCGTAACGGCGGACCGCGGGGGTCCCCTCACTGAAGAGGCTGTCCAGTTCCCTGGCGAAAAAATGCCGCGCTACCTCGTTGCTGACCGGGTCCTGGACCCGCGAGCAGCAGCTTTGAAAGCTAGCCGGATCGGTGGCTTCGCCGCCTTGCCTGCGGTACAGCGCCAGGTTGTAAGGGGCCAGGGATGCAGAATTCTGCAACGCCGCCAACAGATCCTCAAGCTGCTTTATGTCGAGTTCTTCTTCCACAGATCGCTCGCTCCAGGAAACGGATTGGCGGCAGCTGCCAATTAATAAAAAAAAACCTTCGGGGGCGGTCGTAGCAGGTCGGACCGGGGATAGCTCGGGAGGGACCCCTCGGACAGCAAGGTTTCATGCGCGATTTAAGGGCGGCCGGAAAGAGCCCGGCCGTCGCGGGATCCGGCTGCCAACCCCGACGCGGGTCAGACTGAGCATATTATAATGTAATCCAATACACTAATTCGCCGTATTCGGCAAGACATAGTTAATGGCAGGTACTCCTTCTGGATCCTCCTACCGGATCTCTTTTTTACGGTGCTACACAGGCAATGCCTGATAAAATCGTTGATTTAACGGAGCAACCCCAGTAGAATCAAGTTTCTGCTTTTCGATCCGGAGCTCCCATGGCAATCGTGTCGCCCGACACCCCCCTATACAACAGTCGGATCTTCGACTCTTACCTGAAACTCTTGAAGAAGAGATACCCGCACGTGAGTATCCCGGAACTCCTGAGCCACGCCGGGATGAAAGAGTTCGAGATCGCCGACCAGGGGCACTGGTTCACCCAGAGGCAGACCAATCTCTTCCATGACAAACTGGTACAGTTAAGCGGCAACCCCAGCATCGCCCGTGAGGCCGGGCGCTACGTGGCATCCCCCGATTCCCTCGGTTTGCTGCGCGAGTTCCTGCTGGCTCTTGCCGGTCCCGAATACCTGCTCATCATGGGCAACAGGGTTGCCGCCAACTTCACCCGCTCCTCGACCTACGCCGCGCGCAAGCTCGGGCCCCGCGAAATGGAAGTGACCTTCAACTTTGAGGAAGGGGTAACCGAGAGCCCCTTCCAGTGCGAAAACCGTATCGGCTTTCTCGAGGCGATGTTCCTGATGTTCGGCTACGATTTCCCGGAGATACGCCATGCGGAGTGCGTATTCCAGGGTGCCAAGGTGTGCCGATACCTGGTCTGCTGGGAGCCTCCCGCCTCCCGCCTGGTTCTGGTGCGTCGGCTTTCCTTTTTTCTGCTGCTTCCCATCGCGATTTTTGCCGCCTGCATCACCCAGAATACGCTTCTTGGCGCCCTTTTCCTGGGCATGGTGCTCATTTACCTGCTGCTCGTGGTCGGGGTCCAGCGGGCCGAGCGCAAGTCGCTCATCACCTCCCTGGGGGGGGTGCGCGACTCAAGCGAGAAGCTTTTGGTGCAGATCAAGCGGAACTACGACTCGGCCCTGATGATCAACGAGATCGGGGAGGTCATCTCCAGCAGGACCGATCTGGACGATATCCTTGCCAGCGTGAACCAGGTGCTGCGCAAGAGGCTGGACTACGGCCGCGGCATCCTGCTGCTTGCCAACCCCGACCGGAGCGCCCTGGTGCTCAGGAGTTGTTTCGGTTTCAACTCGCAGGATGAGCGGACCCTTGAGCTGCTGGAACACCCGCTCGCCGGGGACGGCACTCAAGGGATGTTCGTCCGCTGCTTTACCGGGCAAAAGTCCCTGTTGGTGAACGATATCGCCGAGGTCGCTCCCCTGGCCGACTCCGGCAACTTCGCCTTTTTCACGGCTCTGGGGGTCAAGTCGTTCATCTGCGTGCCGATTGTCTGCGAGGGGGAATCCCTCGGCATCCTGGCGGTTGAGGACCCGAAGCGGCAGGGGGAACTGCTGCAAAACGACCTCAATCTGATCCAGGGGGTCGCCCCGGTGATCGGAATCGCCATCAGGAACGCCATGCGGCTTGCCAACGAACGGGACCTCTCGGAACAGCTCCGGAAGGCTTCCGAGCTGCTGGAGAGGCGCGTGCAGGAAAGGACGGCGGAACTCTCCCGGGCCAACGAGGCCCTGGAATTCTTGTACGACTCAGTATCTCACGATCTGCGGACGCCTCTTAGGGTCATCTACGGCTACGGCGAGCTGCTGCTGGACGGCTATGGCGGGCTCCTCGACGACACGGCCAAGGAGTACCTCGACTCCATGATCAGGGGGGGGGAGCAGATGGAGCAGACTCTGGACAGGATGCTCGATTTCTCCGAGGTGAGGCTGATGGAGATCAGGCTGCAGCAGGTCGATCTGAGCCTGATGGCCCGGCGCATCCTGAACGATCTCAGGGTGACCGACCCCAGGCGCCTGGTCACCTTCCAGATCGAGGAGGGGGTCGTCGTTACCGCAGACGAGGCGCTGATGGCGAGCATCATGCAAAACCTGCTCGGCAACGCCTGGAAGTACAGCTCGGCCAAGCCCTCCAGCACCATAGCGTTCGGGATGCGGGACGGGGCCTATTTCGTGAGTGACGACGGCGACGGGTTCGATATGGCTTTTGCCGACAGGCTCTTCGCGCCTTTCCAAAGACTGCATGACAGCACGACCTTCGCCGGTCACGGCTTCGGGCTCTCCATGGTGCGCTCCATGATAGAGCGCCTCGGGGGGAAGGTCTGGGGTGTCGGCACACCGGGGGAGGGTGCCACCTTCTATTTTACGGCTGAAGCCGCAAAATCATGAGAACAAACCCGCAAACAAACCGCCTCACGCAAGGCCGCAATCACCAACTACCCAAAGCATAAGGCCTCACCACAGAGGTACACAGAGGTTCACAGAGAAAAATCAAAATCTGATTTATGTTTGAAACTAAAAACGTTAGCCATTGTTTTAAGATTTCCTCTCTGTCTGCGCGCTGAATCGTGTTCCTCTGTGCCTTAACCAATCCTCGTTTTTGATTTTCCTCTGTGTAACTCTCTGTGAACTCTGTGAACCTCTGTGGTCATGCTTTTATTTTTGTTCAGGTTTACTTTGCGCCTTTGCGTGAGACGCCTTTCGGGCTTGGCTTACACGGCAGAGGGCCTTACTTGACGATCGCGCCGAACTCGACCCTGCTCCCGCCGGTGCCCTCCTTGGGGCTGGCCCGGAAGATGTCGGCGCTCTTCTCGAAGAGCCGCGCGGCGGGAAGCTTGCCGCTTGTCTGCAGAAACGCCCGGACCGCCTCGGCGCGCTCACGTGCCAGGGCCTGCAACTCGTTATTGCCCACCACGGTGTGGGTGAGTATCAGCTTCTTCATCTCGGCGTCCGGCAGATCCTTGAGAAAGCCGAGGGCGTTGCGCGGTTTGGGGAACTTCTCCTTTAGGTAGACGGCCTTCAGGTAGACCGGGTATTCCTGCGGGAGCAGCTCGGTGCTCTCCTGGGTCTGCCCCTCAAGGCTCTCCCCTTTCTTCACCTGCACCCGGAATTTTTCCCCCTTCATCTTCTTCACGAGGACTTCGTTTCGGTACCCCTCGGGATCCTGGTCCCGGTCCACGAAGCCCGAGATCTCCAGGTTCAGTGCGGGCCGGTCCTGCAGCGCCTGGGAGAGCTTCAGGAGCTTGTCCTGTTCCGCTTTCGAGAGCTGGGCCGAGCCGGGAGCAAAGAGCACGGCGCTGAAGTCCTCCCCCCCCCCGAACATCGAGCCGAGCAGGGCGAAGGGGGAGGTCGCCGCCTTCACCAGCAGGTTCTTCAGTATCTGCCCTATCACCTTCCAGACGCTGAATTTCGGATCGTCCGTCTGTCCCGCCACCGGGAGGTTGAGATGGATCTCCCCCTTGCGGTCCTTGAGCAGCGCCACGGCGAGCCGGACCGGGAGCTTGGTGGCCTTCGCGCTCTCCACCTGCTTGCCGAAGGTGAACTGGTCGATGAAGAGCTTGTTTTGCGAGGAGAGCACTTTCTTGTCGATGCGGTAGGACAGGTCGAGGGAGAGCTTCCCCTTGTCCACGGCGTAGCCCAGGTAGGTGTTCGAGTAGGGGGTGAACGCGGAGAGCTCGATGTCGGTGAAGGCGATCTTCAGGTCGAGGAAAAGGTCGCCCCGCAGGGGGTTGATGACCCCGGTAATGGAGAGCGGCGAGTGGTTCTCCAGGTTTCCCCTCAGGTCGACGTCGGCTGCCCGGCTCGATTCGGAGCTGAGCCCGCTGATCCTGCCGCCCAGGTTGTAGAAGGTGGTGTCGAACGGGTATTTCAGGTGGCGGTCGCTGAAGTCGAGGGTTCCCCCCTGCATGGTGACTGCGTCTATCTTGATGGCGCGCTGCTGGCCGGGCGCCTTGCCGGCGCGAGCCGCAGCGGGAGCGGCTACCCCCGGCGCCTGGGCGCTGGAAGCCGGGCTGGCTGCCGCCGGTTTAGCCGTCCCGGAAGCGGGTGGGGCTGCCGCCGGTTTAGCCGCCCCGGGAGCGGGGCTGGCTGCGGCCGGGGCGGACTCCTCTTCACGCATCAGGTGCTGCAGGTTGAGGGTGCCGTCCGGCTGAACGATGACCCGCGCATAGAATTTACTGAGGGAAACGTCCCTGATGGCGAGGGCGAACGGGCCGAGCGTGCCTTGTATCTGGTCCAGTTGCAGGCTGTCCCATTTGAGCAGGTCCTCGCTTAGTTCGGTATCCAGGCAGTAGAAGGAACGCACCCCGAGGATGCCGCCGAAGCTCCCCTTTAGTCCGGAAGCGGCCTTTTCCAGGTTGAAAGAGAGCTTGGTGTCGAGAGCGCCGTCGGCGAGGAAGACGGTGGTTCCCTCGGAGATGTAGGCGTCGAAATCGCGCAGCGGGATGCGTTGCAAATCGAGATTTCCCTTGAGCCGTAACGGTGTCGGGGTGACGTTTCCTGCCGCCGAGATCCGCCCCTTCTTGCCGAAGCCGGATGCCAGGGTGAACGGGATGGGACCCTGCTTGGGCCCCGCGATCCCGGCCAGGGAGAATTTCAACCCCGAGAGCGTGAAGCGCGGCGCCTCCTCCTTGGACCGGTCGGTAAATCGTATCCCCAGCCCGCTGCCGGCAACCTTGCCGATCCGGTAGGAGAAGGGGGCAGCGCCCTTCTTTGCCTGCGCCCTCGCCGTTACTTTTGCCGCTCCCGGCGCCTTTTTAGGCCTGAGCAGGCGCTCCGGCGAAAAGGCGCCGCTTTTCTCGCGGCTCAGGGTCAGGTTCCCCCCCTTCAACTCCACGCTCTCGACGCCGGCCTTTTGCCTCTTCAAGTCGACCGCGATGCCGTTTACCAGCGCCTCCTTGAGATGCACCCCCTCGCCGCCGCCAAAGGAAGCGGCCAGGTTCTCTCCCTTGAGCGCGGTCTTCTCCAGCACGAGCCCCTGCGAGGCGCTGTACAGGAGTTCCGAGGAGACCCCGAGGGTCCCCGAGACCGGCGCGGTCAGGGTGTCCGAAAGGTAGGGGTAGTAGTCCTTGAGCGGTATGCCGGAAAGCGCCAGGGTCGCCCTGACCTCGATCGGCTCGGCAATCAGGTCCCCCTTGAGCGCAACGGTTTCGCCGCGCGCCGAGGCGAGCTTCAGGGTGAAGGGGGCCCGCTGTCCCGGCGCCGTGGAAAAACCGGACAGGCCCAGCTCGATGTCGCTTAGATCGGTCCTGAAGCCACCCTTGGGCAACCGGTCCGAGAGGTGGAACTTGCCGCCGCTCAGGGAGAACTTCGCCAGCTTCACGGCGAGCGGACGAGCGCCCGGCGCCGGCTCTTTCTTTTCGGCCGAGGCCGGCCTGGTCGCGGAGCCGGCGCGCAGTTTCTGGAAGTTCCAGCTTCCCGCTGCATCCCGGGACGCGAAGAGTTCCAGGCCGTTGAGATCAAGCGAGGAGAGTTCCGCCTGCCTCGAGATCAGCGCCATGCGCTTGATCTGGAGCCGCGCCCGGTGCAGTGCCGCCAGAGGGGCGCCGCCCGGCTCGCCCAGGGCAACACCGTCCAGGGCGAGGGAGCCGGCCAGAGTCGCCTCGGGGCCGGTCTTCTCGTCCACCCGGTAGCCCAGTTCCAGCTGCGTGGTGAGACGTCCGGATTCGACCCGCACCGGAAGTGGAAAGGGGATGTAGCCGAGGTAGTAGGGGAGGTCGAGACTCTGCACCTTCAGGTCGATCGACGCCTCCATCGCGCGGGTGAGCGGCTTGAGACGGCCGTTGAAGGCGACCGGGGTGCCGTTCACTACGGCGCTGAAATGCGGCTGCACGTAGCGGTCGGCCAGGTACGGCATGTTGCTGAAGAACGGCACCGACAGGTTGAGCCTGGTCACGCGGTGCTTTTTCTCGGGGCGAAGCGCCTGATCCTGGAAATCGAGGGAGCCGTTGCTGACCGTGATGTTGTTCAGGGAGAAGAGGTAGCTGCCCCCCTTTTTTTTCGGCTCCTTGGAGATCAACAGATCGGAGAAGTTGAAGCTGTTGGGCGCGACCCTCACGACGTGCAGGTACGGGGCGGTGATGCTCAGTTCCGTGATGATGAAGGACCGCTTGGGGAGCGAGAGCGGTGAGAGCGAGACCCTGGCGGAGCTCAGGGCGAGAAAGGTGGCGCCGCCCGCCTTCTCCGAGAGTCGAAAGCCGGAGATGCCGGCGCTCAGGGTGAACGGGTTGAGCGACACCTTGGCGATCTCGGCCTTGCGGCCGGTCGCCTCGGAGATTTTCTGGACCGCCAGGTGCTTAATCAGGGGGGGGAGCGCCAGGAAGACGATGGCGAGGGTCGCGATAACGGCGAGGGAAGAGATAATGACTGCTTTTCTGGTCGGGCGCATTGTAGCCTACCTCTTCGGGATTAGATGATGTTTCGGCACGCTAATGATACCACAGGAACAGGTTGATGAGGCAGGTTAAGGTTTTCGTTCGCTCCGCTCACAGGTTAAGGTTGAGAAACATCTAAGACAGTCACCGACAGGACATCTCATTGGTGACGCTGGTATAACAGCGAGTTGACAAGGTATCTCTCAGCCTTAACCTTAACCTGTTTATCCGACCTCCGCGTATTCCCGTTCGCGGTACTCGACTCCCAGCTCCTCGGCGAGCGCCCTCACCCTGGCGACGTCCAGCCCCGGCAGTGCGACGGCACTGGCCACCACCTGCGGGATGTGCCGCTTGGCCTCCCGGAGAAATTCGCACACCCCCTGGAAACCCTCGGCGCCGAACGGGGTGTTGCAAAGCCTCGCGTAGGTCTCCGGGTCGGCCGCGTTCAGGCTCACCGAGATCGCATCCACCAGTCCGGCAAGCTCCGGCAGGATGTTTCTGCCGTGCACCAGGTTGGCCTGCCCGTCCGTATTGATCCGGACCTTGAGGCCTCGGCGCTTCAGTTGCGCCGCCACCTCCTTCACCAGGTCGAGCCGGATCAGCGGCTCGCCATAGCCGCAGAACACCACCTCGTCAAACCCCGAGGCGTCGTCGACCGCCGCCATCACCTCGGCTAAGTCCGGCTCGTGCGAAAGCCTGAGCTCGTGCCCCTTCACGGTGAATTCGTCGAACTTGGGGCAGAAGGTGCAGCGGTTCGAGCAGCGGTTCGTGATGTTCAGGTAGAGGGAGTTCCGAATCTTGTAGGCGACCGTGCACGGCTCGGCCTGCTGCTCGATCCCGAAGAGCCTGCGCGTGTTGAGGGAGGTGATCCGCCCCACATCCTCGGGGGACAGCCCCTTCAGCTCGGCGATCCGCTGCGCCGCGAACCGGACGAAGGCCGGCTCGTTCCTCTTGCCGCGGTGCGGCACCGGGGTGAGATAGGGGGCGTCGGTCTCCACGAGCAGATGCTCGATCTTCACCCCGCGCACCACCTCCCGGAGCGCCTCGTTGGAGGCGTAGGTCACGGTTCCCGGAATGGAGATCCTGAACCCCATCTCGATGCACTCCCGGGCCATCGCCAGATCCCCGGAGAAGCAGTGCAGCACCCCGCCGACCTCGGCGGCCCGCTCCTCCTTCATGATGGCGATGACCCTGTCGTGGGCGTCGCGGTCGTGGATGATGAGCGGCAGCTTGAGCTCGCGGGCCAGGCGTATGAAGCGCCGGAACACCTCCTCCTGCGCGGGTCTCGCGGAGCGGTCCCGGAAGAAGTCGAGGCCGACCTCGCCGATGGCGACCACCTTGCTGCAACCCTGCGCCAGTTCGCGCACCACCTGGTAGCACGGTTCGGTGACCCGGTCGGCATCGTGGGGGTGGATCCCGACGGAGCAGTAGATCCGGTCGTAGCCTTCCGCGAGCCGGCACGCCTCCCTGCTCGATTCCAGGTCCGCGCCCACCGCGATGATGGTGCCGACCCCCGCGGCCGATGCCCTCTCCAGCATCTCGGGAAAGTCCAGGGCGAATTCCTTGCCGTAGATATGTGAGTGGCTGTCTATCAGATCCATGATGGGTTCCATGTTGCTGCTCCTTTTATCTGCCGCGGGTTCACAGGTTGCCGAAGACCTGCTGCAGTGCCGCCACCATCTCCTCGTAAAGGAAAGGTTTCGGTATCACGCCGCAAAAGCCGTAGCCTTGCGGGTCTGCCATGACCGGGTCGTCCGAGTAGCCGCTCGATACGAACGCCTTCAGCTCCGGGTCGAGCTCTCTCAGGTGGACCACCGCCTCTTTTCCTCCCATGCCGCCGGGTATGGTGAGGTCCATGACCACCGCGCTGAACCGCTCGCCCGCGGCCAGGGCCTCGCGGTAAAGCGTGATCGCCTGGAGTCCGTCCTTGGCGAACACCACCTCGAAGCCGATGCGACGCAGGGTGCGTCCCGCCATGAAGCGGACCGCCTCCTCGTCGTCCATGAAGAGGACCCGACCCTTGCCGACGAAGGGGGCCGGCTGCTGGCAGGGGAGGGGGGCGTGTGGGGCGTCGCTTGCGGGGAGGTAGATCTGGAAAACCGATCCCTTGCCCCGTTCCGACTCGGCCACGATGCAGCCGTCGTGCTTCTTGATGATGGAGAAGGCGGTGGCGAGCCCGAGGCCGCTTCCTTTCTGCTTGGTGGTGAAATACGGGTCGAAGATCCTCTTCAGGTGGTCCGCCTGGATGCCGTGCCCGGTGTCACTGATGGAGATCCTGACGTAGCGCTTCCCGCTCAACTGGAGCGGGAGCCCGCCGCCGGCCGCCACGTTCTCGCAGACCACGGCGATGGCCCCGCCGTCCGGCATGGCCTGGTCGGCGTTCATGACCAGGTTCTGCACCACCTGGCTGATCTGTCCCGCATCAACCTCGACGGTGGAGAGCTGCTCCGGGATGTCGAAGGTGCAGCAGACGTTGGACCCCCTGAGCGCAAAGGCACAGGTCTCCTTGACCAGTTCCCCGACCGTCGCGCTCTTCTTGACCGGTGCTCCGCCGCGGGCGAAGGTCAGTAGCTGGCGGGTCAGGTCGCGGGCGCGCAGCGAGGCGTTCTCCGCCTCGGCGAGCAGGTGGTAGGTCTCGGCATCCTCGGGGGTGAGCATCTTGGAGAGGGAGATGTTCCCCAGGATCGCCGCCAAAAGGTTGTTGAAGTCGTGGGCGATGCCGCCCGCCAGCAGTCCGATCGATTCGAAGCGCTCGTTCTTTTCCAGCTCCTCCTCCAGTTTCTTGCGCTCGGTGATGTCGTGGGCGAGGATGAGGATCGCCGAGCGGTCCTGGAAGGTGAAGGGGATCGCCGCGACGTCCACGTCGACCACGGCGCCGTCCAGCCGGATGTACTTCTCCTCCTTGGCAAGCGGAGTGAGCCCGTCCTCCCGCAGCATGCGGACCCGTTCCTGTTCGGCGTCCAGGTAATCGGGGTGGATGAAGTCGAGCACCTGGCGGTCGACGATCTCTTCGGGAGCGCTGGCGCCCAGGAGACTTACCCCCGCCTTGTTGGAAAAGACGTACCTGCCGTCGATCGCTATGTAGATCGCGTTGGTGGAGAACTCCACCAGGTTTCGGTACCTCTCCTCGCTCTCCTTCAGCATCTCTTCGGCGCAGGTCTTCTCGGTGATGTCGATGGAGATCGCGCCCACCGTCTCGACCTCGCCCAGGTGATCGAACAGCGGGAATTTGACCGTGTGGTACAGCCGCTGTCCCTGGGGGGAATCGATCAGCTCCTGGAAGGTGTGGGCCCGGCGCCCTTCGATGACCTCGAGGTTGCACGCGTTGACCAGGCCGACGACCTCCGGCGGGAAGATCTCGCAGCTCTTTTTCCCGATCACCCCCTCGCGCGTCAGGCCGGTGGCATCCTCCCAGGCGCGGTTCACCAGCAGGTAGGCGTGCTCGCGGTCGGTGGCGACGATCGGGATCGGCGCGTGTTCCATGAGTGCGATCATGAACTCCTTGACCAGCTTGAGCTCCTCCTCGACCCCGAGCCTCACCTTGATCTCGCACCTGAGCTGCTCGTTGGCGGCGGCGAGGTCGCAGGTCCGGTCGATCACCCTCTGCTCCATCTCGTTGTGGGCCTTTCTGAGCGCGATCTCTCCGATGCTCTGTTCGGTGATGTCATTCATGATCACGACGGTTCCGTCACAGGCGTTAATGCCATCCAGCATACGCTTCAGCTTTACCTGGAAGCGCCTCGGGGTGCCGAGGGTATTCAGCACCCGCTCCATGAGCCTCTCCTGTTCATTCGAGGCGTGGAAGGCGGCCAGCTCGTCCTCCAGCGGCTCGATTTCCCCGAGTTCCCTCGGGCAGCGCTGGGAGCCGAAGAAGGTGAGCGCCGCCGCCCGGTTGATCAGCTGGATCCGGTTCTCCCGGTCGACCAGCAACGCCGGCTCGTTCATGCTCTGGAAGACCGCCTGGAACCGGCTCTTCTCGGCCGTCAGCAGAAGGTTGGCACGCAGCAGCTCCTCCAGCGCCTTTCCCTCGGCCTGCTCGCACCACGAGCCGCAAAAGGTCAGCTCCATCCGGTCGAAGCAGGCGTCCAGCACCCGCCAGGCGCGGTGCCTGAGCCCCGTCTCCAGTTCGCCTCGTTGCAGCAGTTCCTGGTAGCCCCGGCGCAGTTCCTTCAAGACTCCGAAGAAAACCCCCATAGGAACGCCGTTCTCGCGGCGCAGTTGGGCCGCAGAGGCGGCGAGCCAGCTGTCCGGGGCGTGCGGCGGAGGGGGGGCGGCGTCAGGGCTTCCGGGGGAGAGCGGGTCGCCGAGGGCGTCCGAGAGGGCAGCGGAGATGCCGGTCACCGCATGGTGCCAGCTTTGGGGCAGGGTGGCGAACTGTCGCTGGTAACCTTGTACGACGATATAGGATTGGGCCCGCTCTGCAAGCCACTCAGCCTGGCTTGAGATCAACGCGGAGAATGTTTCCATCAGCCTGGACTCCTTTGGATGCGACGTTCGCTAAGAGTGCGGTGTACGCATATCTTAATGTACGTTCGGCCAGGAATCCATAAAAAAAGCAATTGACAATGGATAATTGACAATTGACGATGAAAATCGCGCCTGGTCAGTGCCTTTTTCGCCCTATCTGAAAGGCCTGGAAAAAGCAATTGGCAATGGACAATTGACAATTGACAACGAAAATCACGCCTGCTCAGTGGCTTTGGGAAAAGCAATTGACAATGGACAATTGACAACGAAAATCACGCCTGGTCAGTGGCTTTTTCGCCTTAAGTAAAAGCCCGGGTTCTGCTAAGATGAATAACTAACTGAATTTAAGAGACTTCCATTGTTAATTGTTAATTGTTAATTGTTAATTGCCGTATCGAGCTTTCGATGCCGTTCATGAGAATCTGCAGTTCATCGAGGGAGATGGAGAGCGGCGGGAAGACCACGATCACGTTGCCGAGCGGGCGCAGGAACAGGCCGTGCTTTCGGGCCTCCAGGCAGACCTTGATCCCCATCCTTTCCTCCCAGCGGTAGGGCTCCCGGGTTTGCTTGTCGAGCACCAGTTCGATCCCGCCGATCATCCCCTCGTGACGGACATCCCCCACGTGCGGCAGCTCCAGGAGCGCTTGCAGCCGCTCGGCCAGGTAGGCGATCTTAGGCTCCAGCTTCTCGAGCAGGCGGTCCGACTCGAAAAGATCGAGGCTGGCGAGGGCGGCGGCGCAGGCGATCGGGTTGCCGGTGAAGGTGTGCCCGTGGAAGAAGGTCTTCAGCTCGCTGTAGGAGCCTAAAAATGCGTCGTAGACCTTGCGCGTGGTGAGGGTCGCGGCAAGCGGCAGGTAGCCCGCCGAGATTCCCTTGGAGAGCGCCAGGATGTCCGGAGTGACGCCGGCCTTGCCGCAGGCGAACATGGCGCCGGTCCGCCCGAAGCCGACGGCGACCTCGTCGGCGATCATCAGGACGTCGAAGCGGTCGCACAGTTCCCGCACCTTGTTGAGGAACCCCGCCGGTTGTACGATCATGCCGCCGGCGCCCTGAACGGCCGGCTCGATGACCAGGCCGGCGAGCTCGTGGCAGTGCAGCTCCATCAGGCGCTCCAGCTCCTTCAGGCAGAGCATGCCGCAGCGCTCGCAGTCCCCTTCCGGCGACAGGGTGCAGCGGTAGCAGTAGGGGGAGGGGGCCTTGATGGTCGGGAATAGCAGCGGAGAGTACACCTCGTGGTAGATGTCGATCCCGCCGACGCTCATGGCGCCGACCGTGTCGCCGTGGTAGGCGTTGTCAAAGCGGATGAACTTGGTTTTTGCCGGGTTGCCGGTCTGGCTCTGGTACTGGAATGCCATCTTCACGCCGATCTCCACAGCCGTCGAGCCGTTGTCGGAAAAGAATACCTTGCAAAGGCCCGGTGGGACGATGTCGACCAGGCGTTTGGCGAGCAGGGCTGCGCGGTCGTTGGTAAGGCCCAGGAGCGTGGAGTGTTCCAGCCGGTCCACCTGTTCCTTGATCGCCTCGTTGATCTCGGCCCGGCAGTGACCGTGCACATTGGTCCAGAGGGCCGCCACGCCGTCCAGGTAGCGGTTGCCGTCCGAGTCGATCAGGTAGGAGCCCTCGCCCCTGGAGATGACGATGTTGTCAGCACCTTCCCATTCGCTCATCTGGGTGAACGGGTGCCAGAGGTAGTCGCTGTCGTACTTCCTGAGTGTTTCGGTGTCAAGCTCTACCACGATTGCTCTCCTTCTGGTGCTGCCGTTGAGTCGTTGAGTCGTTGAGTCGTTGAGTCGTTGAGTCGTTGAGTCGTTGAGTCGTTGAGTCGTCGAGTCGTCGAGTCGTCGAGCTAGTCGAGTCGTCGAGTCGTCGAGCTAGTCGAGCGAGTCGGTTAGTCCATGAAGTCCCGCTAGAGAAACATCTCTCTCAGCATGATGTTCGTGGCAGGGTCGCGCTCCAGCAGGTCGACGACCCCCTCGACCACCCCTCGATCGTCGTCAGCCGTCACTTCGGGGAAAACCCCCAGCAGTAGGGCGCCGGACAGCGAGGCAATCAGGTGGGGGGCGCATTCAGCCGCCTGGTCGGGGAACTCGGGATACCGGTTGATGATCACCCCCTTCACCTCCAGCCCGAGGCCGCGGCCGCAGAAGGTGGTGAGGAGCGTGTGGTTGATGGTGCCGAGCCCCGGCCTCGCCACGACGGCAATGGGAAGAGCGAGGTGCGAGGCGAGGTCCGACATGAGTAGCCCGCCGGCGAGGGGGACCATGAGGCCGCCGGCACCCTCGACGATGACGAAGTCGGCCTCCGCGGCGAGACGCAGATAGGCATCCCGAATCACCTGGAAGTCGATCCGAACCCCCTCAAGGGAAGCAGCCGTGGAGGGAGCCAAAGGCGCCTTGAGGAGATACGGCGTGCAGTCCGGGGTGAGCGGGGTGCCGGCCGCAAAGGCGAGGAGCTCCGCGTCCTGCGAGACCCGCTTGCCGTCCCGCTCCAGGCAGCCGCTGGTCACCGGTTTCATGATTCGGACCGCATGTCCCTGCCGCCTGAGCAGCATCGCGATGGCGGCGCTGGCGATGCTCTTGCCGACATCCGTGTCGGTCCCGGTGATAAAGATTCCCTTGGCCATTAGCTTTTCCCCCATTCACCCTTCACCTTTCACCGATTTTCGTCAATGCGCGCACATCACCGTCTGCAGTCCCAGGTCGTCGAACATCTTCAGGTCGACGTCGATGTTGCGCCCCAGCGTGGTCAGATAGTTGCCGATCATGGTGCCGTTGGCCCCGGCGAAGAAGATCCAGGACTGCAGGTCGCGCAGGTTCTTTTCCCTGCCGCCGCAGACGGTGATCCTTTTCCCCGGCAGTATCATACGGTAGATCGCGACCGTCTTCAGGCACTCCATGGCGCTGATGTTCGACGCCCCCTCGAGCCTGGTTCCCGCGACCGGGTTTAGAAAGTTGATGGGGACCGAGTCCACGTCCAGCTCCTTCAGGGTGAACGCCATCTCGACCCTCTGGGCCGCGCTCTCGCCGAGTCCGAAGATGCCGCCGGAGCAGACCTTCAGACCGGCGCTCTTGACCGCCCGCACCGTCTCGACGTCGTCCTGATAGGGATGGGTCGTGCAGATGGACGGGAAAAAGCTCTCGGCGGTCTCCAGGTTGTGGTGGTAGGTATCCATCCCGGCCTCCTTGAGCTTGCCCGCGGTCTCGGCATCAATGATGCCGAGCGAGCAGGAGGGGAGGATCGTGGTCTCCAGCCTGATGCGGCGCAGCGCCGCCAGGATCTGTTCCAGTTCCGCTCCGTTCACCGTGGTGCCGCTCGTGATGATGCCGAAGCAGGCGGAGCCGCTTGCCTGCGCCGCATGGGCCGATTCCAGAAGGCGCTCCTCCTCGACCAGCGGGTAGACCGGTGCGTCGGTAGAGTGATGGGCCGACTGGGCGCAGAAGGCGCAGTCCTCGGCGCAGCGCCCCGATTTCGCGTTGATTATGGAACATAGGTGCACCTCGGCACCGACAAACTTCTCCTTGATACGGCTCGCCCCGCGGAACAGGTCAAAAACGTCCGCTCCTTCCAGTCCGCAGAGCCGGACCGCTTCCTCAGGGGTGATGCTCCCTCCTGCTATGATCCTTGCAACGATCTCGTCAATAAAGTTTTCCATAAATCCTCCCACGCCTCATGTATCATGGCCGGCGCGTGCTTGTCAACCAAATCGGCAGCGCAGGTTGACGAAGAATCTGAAACCGGTTTGCCACGGGGGAAATCGAGAAAGTCTGAGGAAATCGAAGGCTAAACAAATCTGAGGAAGGAAAGTGCAAACAAACCACAAAGAACCATTAGCCACAAAAAGGCACAAAACGCGCAAAAAGTTAAGGGCATTAAAGGATTATTTTGTGCGTTTTGTGCGTTTTTGCGGCTAAAAAGATTCTGGTTTCTTTTTTTGAATTAGTTTGAGCTTGTTTGTAAATTGCAATTTAGACTTTAAGGCGCGGCGATTGTTGTGGGCAAAAAACAAACCTGACACTACTGTGGCGAAACGGGTTAGAGCTCTTCGGTTGTGAAGGCGACCACCTCGTCGATGGTCTCGGCATCGAGGAGCACCATGACCAAGCGGTCCAGGCCGAGCGCGATCCCCGCTGATTCGGGCATCCCGGCCAGGGACTCGAGGAACTTCTCCGGGACCGGGTAGGGGGCCTTGCCTTGCTTCGAGCGCTCGGCAGCCTCGGCCTCGAACCTGCTTCTCTGCTCGCGGGGATCGGTCAATTCCGAGAAGGCGTTGGCGATCTCGAGGCCGCCGATGTAGAGCTCGAAGCGCTCGGCAACCGAGGGATCCCCCTCCTTGAGCCGGGCCAGGGCGCCGCAGCAGGCGGGGTAGTCGTAGATGAAGGTGGGGCGTGTCAGGCCGAGCCGGGGCTCGATCTGCTCGACCATGATCTCGTCGAAGGTCCCCGCCGCCAGCGCCTGCTGCGGCGTGGTGCCGGCGTGGAGGCGGAAGGCGTCGGCGACCGTGATCCGCTCCCAGGGCGACGTGAGCTCTACGCTCCGCCCCCGGTACACGATGCGGGGCACGGCTGCCGCAGCCCCCACCAAGGCCTCGGTCTCCTCCATGAGGCTCAGGTAGTCGGCGCCCGCGCGGTACCACTCCAGCATGGTGAACTCGGAGAGGTGGCGCGTGCCGCGCTCCCCCTCACGCCAGCAGCGGCAGATCTGGAAGATGCTGTCGTAGCCGGCCGCCAGCATCCGCTTCATGCAGAGCTCCGGGGAGGTCTGCAGAAACCACCCCGCCGAGGCGACGGCGTCGATCTGGGCCTCGGGTGCGGGCGCAGGTATGCGAAAAGGGGTCTCGACTTCGAGATACCCCTTTTCCTGAAAAAAACCTCTCACTCTGTCGAAGATGGCGCCCCTTTGCACCAGCGCGCCGCGGCGCCTGGAAAGGGCCCAGTTTCCTGCCATTATTAACCCTTGACCCTGGTGGAGTAATCTCCGGTGCGGGTGTCGATGGTGATCAGCTCGCCCTCCTCGATGAAGGGGGGGACGCGGAGCACGTAGCCGGTTTCCAGGGTGGCCGGCTTGGAGTCGCTTCCGGAGGTGTCGCCCTTCACCCAGGGGTCGGTCTGCTGGACCCGCAGGTTGACGAAGTTGGGGACGTCCACGCCGATCGCCTTTTCCCGGAAGATCAGCACGTCGACGGCGAGGTTGTCGATCAGGTAGTTCTTGGCGTCGCCCAGGGCCGCCTCGTTGATGTGGATCTGCTCGAAGGTGTCGTTGTCCATGAAGCAGTAGTGATCGTCCTCCTTGTAGAGGTACTGCATCTTCCTGTCTTCCAGGTTCGCGGGCTCGAAGGTCTCTCCGGAGCGGTAGGTCCGGTCCAGCGTCGAGCCGGTCATCATGTTCTTGAGCTTGGTGCGGTAGAGTGCCTGCCCCTTGCCCGGCTTGGCGAAGTCAAAGAAAGTGATGATATACGGCTCGTTGTCGATGGCGATTTTCAGCCCTTTTCTCAGGTCAGCTGCTGTGTACATGGGGGGATTCCTTCTCGTTACGGTTTAATTGTTAGGGTATACAAAGCTTTAGCGCAATCTGGAGCCGCAGGCAGCTCCGCCTGTTCTAGTCCCATGGTATCCGTTGTATGCTGGCATGCGGATCGAGGATGGCTGGTTTACGCCGGTGACAATCTTGGAGGACTACTTGGCGCGATAGGTGATGCGTCCGCGGCTCAGGTCGTAGGGGGAAAGCTCCACGGTCACCTTGTCTCCGGGCAGGATCTTTATGAAGAACTTCCGCATCTTGCCGGAGATGTGAGCCAGCACCATGTGGTCGTTTTCCAGCTTTACTTTAAACATCGCGTTGGGAAGCGGTTCGATGACCGTCCCTTCTACTTCGATTGCTTCTTCCTTGCTCATTTTAACTCCTGGCCGGTTCGGTGGCTTCTTTTCATAACAATCTGTGATTTTACAAATATTTCTGCAAAAAAGCAAGCCGTTTTCACACGGACGATCCATTTACCCGGATGTATCATCTCTATTTACAGAATAGCTATAACATGCTAAAAATAGGCGCAGATTTCCAGAGGGGTTGCCGTAATTATGAAAAACGTTGTCAGGGAGATCCCGCTTGCAAACGGGCTCACCGTCCGATTCACCGATGCGACCCGCCGCTATTTCGGCGATTACCACCAGGTAAGGGTGGAGATAAGCTGCGAGGTGCCGCTCACCGCGGACCTGTTCGATGCGGAGCCTGCCTTCGAGGCGGCCCGGAAACTGCTGGGAGCCAAGGTGCTCTACCTGAAAAAGGTGGAGCATCAGGGAGTTCCTACGCTGGGAACGGCCGATGCCGTGCAGAAGGTGATCCGGCAGTTCGTCGACCATTCGCTCGCCTACTTCGAGACGGAGGCATTCCCGCGCCGGTTCGTCCAGTCGGAGCTGAACCGGATCCTGGCCAAGGCGAAATCGTTCGTCCCCCTGCGCGCCAATGGATGAGGCCGAGGTAAGCATAGAGCGGATGTGCTACGGCGGCGCCGGTTTCGGGCGGGTGGAGGGAAAGGCCTGCTTCGTCCCGTTCACGGCCCCCGGCGACCGGGCGCGTATCCGGGTTGTCAAGGAGAAGCGCTCCTTCCTGGAAGGGGAACTGCTGGAACTCCTCAGCCCCGCTACGCTCCGGGTCGAACCCGACTGTCCGCTTTTTGGCGACTGCGGAGGGTGCAACTGGCAGCACCTACCCTATGCCGAGCAGCTGAAGCAGAAGGGGGAGATCTTCGCCGATTCCCTGCGCCGCATCGGACGCGTGGAGAGCGATGCGCTCCTGCCGGTTGCCGCCTCGCACCACCAGTACGGCTACCGTTCCCGGATCCAGCTCAAGCTGGCCAAAAAGGACGGCGCCTTGGCGCTCGGCTTTTTCCGGGGGGGCTCGCACCAGGTGGTCGACGCCGCCTGCGGCTGCGCCATTGCGGACCCGCTTTTGAATACCATCAGCGCCGAGTTCCGCGGGGTGATACCAAGGCTCCCCGAGCTGGAGGACGTCTCCCAGATCGACCTCGCCATGGGGGACGATGCCGAGAGCGTGGCTGTGCTGCACTTTGCCGGCAATGATCCGGCAGTGCTGGTCGCCCGACTCCAGGCCTGCCGCGCGGAGCTCCCCTCGGTTTCCGGGCTCTTCCTGAGGTGCGGCGGCAAGTCGCGCATCGTCAAGGTCTTCGGCGTCGAAAGCTTAAGCTACGGCATCCCGGCCGGTCTGTTCCCCGGCTCCCGGCCCATGAGGCTCCGTTTCGGCCGGGGGGGCTTCTCCCAGGTTAACTACCCGCAGAACCTCGAGCTGATCCGGACCGTCTGGCAGTGGGGCGAGTTCACCGGAGCCGAGCGTGTGCTCGACCTGTACTGCGGCAACGGCAACATCTCCGTGCCGATCGCCCCGTACCTGGGCCAGCTGATCGGGGTGGAGGGGTACGCCCCCTCCATCGACGACGCGGTCGCCAACGCCCAGGCCAACGGCGTCGTCAACGCCTCGTTCCAGGTGAGCGATGCCGCGGCTGCGGTCAAGCGTTTCGCGTCGCGGGGGGAGCGCTTCGACCTGGTGATCCTCGATCCCCCCCGAAGCGGTGCCGAAGCGGTCGGGGAGATCGCCAGGCTCGCCCCAAAGTCCGTCATCTATGTTTCCTGCGATCCGCCGACGCTCTCCCGTGACCTGGCACTGCTCGGCGAGAAGGGGTACCGGGTGGTCGGCTCGCAGCCGGTCGACATGTTCCCCCAGACCTATCACCTGGAGAGCGTCACGCTGCTGAAGCGGCTCTAAACCACCACATCTACGCGGAGAAATCGGCATGTTTTTCAGCAAACTCTTTAAGAAGAAGGATCACCATCATTACCTTGCGCAGGCCGGCAAACACCTCGCCGCCGAGCGGTATGCCGACGCCCGCTGCGACCTCATCGAGGCCCTTTCCTGCTGTCCGGCGCAGGCCCCTGAGGATGCCAGGCGGATCAAGGAGGGACTGAGCCAGGCCGGAAACCGGCTGGGTGAGCTGAACCTGGAGGAGGGGGGGCACGCCCTGAACGCCGGCGACGCGAAAAAGGCCTTTGACCATTTCACCCTGGCGCGCGAGCTGGCCGATGACCCGAAGCTCAGGGCAAGGGCCGAGGAGGGGCTGAATAAACTGCACGACCCGGAGTCGGCACCGGTGGCCACCGAGGCAGCCAGCCACGGAGCCCACGGCGGCAGCTCCTGCGGCTCCTGCAAGGACGCTGGGAGCCATGGGGGCGCTGAGGCAGAGGTTCCGCAGTCGAACCTGTCCGAGGAGGACCGGTTTTTCCTACTGGTGCAGCCGCTGCCGGGCGAGCTCTCCGGCCGTTACGCAGCGCTCGGGAAAGAATTTGCCCGCGCCTACCTGCTGATTCATGACGGCAACGACGCCGAGGCCTTCCCGATCCTGAAAGAAATGCTCTTATCTGGTGAAAATGACATTGTAATCTACGAACTCGCGCTTATAATGTACAGGTCCGGCAACGTTCATGAGTGCGAGAAACTTCTGAACCGCTCGCTGGCGATCAACCCGGCCAACTCGACGAGTTACCTCGCGCTGGTCCACCTGATGGCCGAGGCCCGCAGGATTCCCGAGGCGATCGCCCTGCTTGGCAGGATGATGGAACTGGGGATTTTGACCGACCAGGCGCAGTTCATGCTCGGCGAGCTGCACGAGGCGGCAGGGGATCAGGCTCTCGCGTTGGAAGCCTGGTCGCTGGCGCTGGAGATTCCTTCCGTGGCACGGCCTGCGGCGGAGCGGCTGATTCCGCTCTTGACGGAACAGGGGCGGGCGGAAGAGGCCAAGTACCTGGCCAAACGCTATTTAAAAGGGTGCTGCTAACGCAAAAACAGTATTCCGGAGGATAGGACCATGAACAAATCGGAACTCATTGAGTCGCTTGCGGCAAAGAAGACCCTCTCTTTCAAGAAGGCAGAGGAGGTCGTCAATACTGTCTTTACCTCGATGACCGATGCCCTTTTGTCTGGCGACAGGATAGAGATCAGGGGTTTCGGGAGTTTTGTCGTGAAGGAGTACGATGCCTACACCGGGAGAAACCCGAAAACCGGAGAATCGATCTCGGTCAAGGCAAAAAAGCTTCCCTTCTTCAAAGTAGGCAAGGAGCTTAAGGAGAAGGTTTCAGGCTGAAAAACAGGTTAAGGTTGAGGTTAAGGTTGAGTGGGGCTTCCCTGCTGCAGCCGTGACCCAAGAGATTCTTTGCTTTGTCTCAACCTTAACCTCAACCTCAACCTGTCTTTACCCATGCCTTCCACCTCCTGGTATTACATCACTGAGGCGCTCGGCGGCCTGGCCCTGTTCATCCTCGGCATGCGCACCATGTCCGAGGGGCTGCAGAAGGTCACCGGCGAACGTCTCAGGCGGATTCTCGAAAAGGGAGCCGCAAACCGTGTGACGGCCCCCCTGATCGGGAGCTGTCTCGCCTCGCTGCTGCAGTCCGGAAGCGCCGCCTCGGTGCTCGTGGTCGGCTTCGTCAATGCCGGTCTCCTCTCCCTGTACCAGACCCTCGGCGTACTGCTGGGGACCGGTATCGGCACCACGCTCGTCATCCAGTTCATCGCCTTCAGGGTCTCCGCCCTGGCACTTCCCGCCATCACCGTCGGCGTCGCACTGAGCTTCTTCTCCCGCAGCAGGAGGCTCGCCGACCTCGGCGGCCTGCTGCTCGGCGCGGGACTCGTCTTCTTCGGCCTCTCGATCCTCGAGGGGGCCTGCCTTCCCCTGAGCGAAAGCGCGATCCTGGCCGGCCTGCACGAGCAGCTCCCCTCGGTGCGGCTGATGGCCGTGCTTCTGGGCGCCCTGCTCACCTTCATGGTGCAGTCGGGGGGAGCCGCCATCGGGATCGTGATCGCGCTCGCCTCCGGCGGGGTGTTATCCTACGACGCCGCGATCGCCATGGTGATCGGCGAGGTTGCGGGTGCCGCCCTGATCCCGCTGATCGCCTCGATAGGCGGCAGCCAGACGGCGAAAAGGGCTGTCGTCATCTATCTTGCCATCAACTCCGTCGCCATTTTCCTGGCGCTCGTCTTCTTCCCGTTCTTCCTGCGCGCGGTGAACTACTTTTCCCCGGGGGACCTGTCGGTCCTGCACCAGGGCGCCTCCCCGCAGGTTGCGGCGCAGGCCGTGCGCCCCTACATCGCCCGGCACCTGGCCAACGCCCACACCATCTTCACCCTGGCGAGCGCGGTGATTTTCCTGCCGCTCATCGGCTTCTTCGCCCGCTCGGCCGAGACCCTGCTCCCCGCCCGGCGCTCGGAAAGCGAGGCGAGGCCGAGGTTCATCGATACCAGAGTCCTCAAGACCCCAACCATCGCGCTGGCCCAGGCCTGGAACGAGCTGGCACGTATGGGAACCATCGCGTCCACCATGTACCGCGAGCTGGTCTCCCAGTTCGACGCCTTCAACCCGAAGCTGGGCGGCGCCATCAGGGAGAAGGAGGTGGTGCTGGACGTGCTGCACCGCGACATGTCCCATTTCCTGATCGCCCTGTCGCGGGAGACCCTTTCCGTCGAGCGGGCGGTCGAGATCCCGACCATGCTCCATCTGGTAAACGACGTCGAGCTGGTCGGGGACCAGTGCGAGGCGATCCTCAATTACCTGGTGAGGAAGAAGGAGGAACGTCTCCGTTTCTCCGGCAGCGCCATGGACGAGCTGAAAGCCCTGGCTGCCAAGGTCGGAGAGGTGGTCCGGCTGGCGGAGCGTGTCATCCAGGGGGAGGAGGGCGCGGAGCTGCCGCAACTGAAGCTTGAGATCGGCATCATCGAGGAGACGCTGCACAAGAGCCATCTGAAACGGCTCAAAAGCGGCAAGTGCAGCATCGTGTCCGGGCTTCTCTACGGGGACATGATCGCTTCCTTCTCGAAGATTGCCCGCCTGTGCTACACCATCATCGCCGATAAAGAGGGAATCTCCCATGACTCATCCCGTAGCAGCCATTGATCTTGGCACCAACACCGCAAGGCTCCTGATCTCAACCCTCGCCCCCTACCGTCAGGTACTGCTGAAGCGCACGATCACCAGGCTGGGCGGCGGTTTCACCCGCGACCGCGGCCTTTCCGGGGAGGCGATTGAGCGCTCCGTCTCCGCACTGAAGGAGTTCGCCGGCGAAATCTCCCGCCACCAGGTGGCCCGGGTGAGGGCGGTCGCCACCAGCGCCGTGCGCGATGCGCTGAACGGGCGGCTCTTCTGCGAGCGGGTGCTCGCCGAGACCGGCATCGCCCTGGAGGTGATCGACGGCACCGAAGAGGCCGTCCTGACGCTCAAGGGCGTGGGGAGCGTCCTCGACGATAAAAGCGGCGACCTGGTCGTCTTCGACGTCGGCGGCGGGAGCACCGAGTACACACTGGCCCGCGACGGCGAGCCGCTTTTCTCCCGCAGCCTCCCGATCGGCGTGGTGCGGCTGACCGAGGGGAAGGTCGGGGTCGCCGAGATGGAGGACAAGATCGCCCGCGAGCTCGCCATCCTCAAGGGGGAACTGGATGGTGAGGGGCTGGGGAGGCGCTTCTCGGCGGCGACCCTGCTCGGGACGGCCGGAACCGCCACCACGCTGGCGGCGATCCAGATGGGTATGGCGGATTACGATTACCGGAGGGTGAACAACTTCACCATGCAGCGCTCCGACGTGGAGCGGATCTTCGTCCAGCTTGCGCCGCTCACGCCGAAGCAGCGGCTCGAAGTGGTGGGGCTTGAGCCGGGGAGGGAGGACCTGATCATCGCCGGCATCCTGGTGGTCCTGCAGACCATGCGGATTTTCGGTTTCGACACGCTGAAGATCAGCGATTCGGGACTGCTTGAGGGGCTTATCCTGGGCGTCTGAAAGCATAAAGCCTCACCAATAGAGTGTGATTCTCTGCTCCTCTGTGGTGAGGCTTTTGACTGTTTATATGGCCTTTGCCTTGAAGCTTGCTGAATGATAGATCCGTTGTCGGAGGGCGTTGCTCTCTGGAGGTTTTAATGCATGTCGTTGTCATTCATGGCTGGCAGGAAGAGACCGCAGAGTTGGCCCAGGCGCTCTCCGCTGCCTTGGGAACCACCGTCTTTGAAGCGCGGCAACGGATGATCGGCGGCGGGCCGGCCGTGGTGGCCAGTTTCGCCGAGCCGGACCAGGCCCGGGCCTTGGCAGCTAAGCTTAATCAGGGTGGCATAGCGACGCTGGTTGTTGACGCCGCGTCGGTTCGCAGCGGGATCGGCCATTTCATCGTTCGCCGTTTCGAGCTGGGCGAGAGATCGTTACGCGTCGAGGCGGTCGACGGGCGGACTGCCGAGATCGCCTATGGCGAGATCGACCTGCTCCTGTCAGGCACCCGCATCGCCGGGCAGGCCGAGTCAAAGACGGTTACCGAGCGCAAGTTCAGCCTGGGCCGTACCATCCTGTCCGGCGGAATTCCGTTATCCAAGAAGGTATCGCGGCAGGAGGAGGTGTCGACCGAAGAGCGCACCAAATTCCTTTATCTGTATGCGGGGAACCGGCCGCAGGTCGTCTTCAAGCAGAGCGGCATGACCTATGATGGTCTCGGCGCGGCCATGAAGGTGTCACAGGAGTTGAACTTCGCCTACCTGGCCAGCGAGCTGCGCCGTCATAGCCCGCAGGCCGTCTATGACGACCGCCTGCTCAACCGCGTCGGTCAGGTCCGTTTACTCGGCCCGGTCCAGAATCCGGAAACCAACCTCGATCTTGCAGCCGAGATCCTCGCCCAGAGTCTGCGTAGCCGCCGTCCGGTCCCGTCTCCACAATAAAATCCCTCCATCCCTTTGCGCCGAGCACAAACAACGCAAAAAGAATTCGCCTAAGTCTCGGCTTTCATATCGGCTTTGTGCCTTTGCGCCGTCCGTCGCTTCACTTGCTGTCCTTTGCGTAACAGGTTTAACCCGTGCACGCTATCCTCTGTTCGGCACGGAAAGGCGGCAACAGCCGAGCTTGGGTATTCTTGACATATCCGTGTCCGTAACGTACAATTCGTACGAATGGAGGTTGCCATAATGACAAAAATATCAACAGCCGAAGCCCGCAACGATTTCGCCGCGGTCATCAATCGGGCATCGTTCGGCAAGGAACGCTTTGTCCTGACCCGGCGAGGCAAAAAACTGGTAGCTATTGTGCCTGTTGAAGATTTGGAGCTTCTCGAAGAGTTAGAAGACCAAATGGATGTAGAAGCTGCCAAGGCGGCTCTGGCAGAATCCGACGAACGGGTTTCCTATCTGGATTTGCGTCGTGAGTTGGGACTTGAATGATCTATCGGATTGAGTTAACCAAGGCGGCTGTCCGGGATTTGACGGCTGTCCCCAAACCGATGCTGAAACGGCTTGATGCCTGCATTCTTGGATTGGCGAATGATCCCTTGCCGCTGGGGGTAAAAATGCTCAAGAACAGCAACGGACTGTATCGTGTGAGAGTAAGCGATTATCGTATTCTCTACCGCATCGAACATGAAATCTTGACTGTCCTGGTTGTTAAGATAGGCCACCGTCGGGAAGTATATCGATAACCCCTCACACCCTGACTCACATCAAAGTAGCAAATCGCCGATTATCCCATGTGCTATAGAATCAGCTGCGACCATCGACTATTCCCGTGACGGCCTTCGCGCCCTCTTGAAGTACCAACTCTCCATGGCTCGGAATAAAAAGCTGCAAATTAGCACTATTCCGATCTGTTTTTGAGACAATGATTTTATTGTGGGGGAATGAAAACCGGGGCGCGGTGATGAAAGGCCGGAGGTGCCCTGACGTATGTCCGGGCCGGTCGGGGGGCATGATGAGGCTAGTCGCGTGATGTCTAGTGCGTGGTGTTGTTATTCAACTCGGCAACGAGTTCGTTGATGTCCACCTTGTGCACCGTGGCGCCATGCTCCAACTGCTCGAATTCCGCTATCTGGCAGTCGTAGCAGTCAAGGCCGTAGCGCTCGAAGACGGGGAGCGTCTCGGGGTAGCGTCTGAGAATCTCGGTTATGGTCATTTCCTTCGTGATCATGTCGACTCCTGAGAAGATGCATCTATTGCCAGAAATAGAAAAAGAGGCGCCGTATGGTACGGACGCCTCTAAGATTAACAGACCCCGGGGATCCTGGCAAGGAGCGATACTTTCAGTCCTTTGAGGTCCCGGCGGGGGGCGATTCTTTCCACCTCTCCCTACGACGCTGCAAAGAGGGCCAGCGGTTGCCGGTGCCAACGGCGGAATCCCGGCGACAGGGAATGCGCCTTCCGGCAGGCCCTGTTGCTATCTGTTGAATTTGGCGTCGAGCGCCGCCTTCACCAGCGGGGGGACCAGCTTGTCTACCGGACCGTTGAGGGAACTCACCTCCTTGACGATGGAGGACGAGAGGTAGCTGTAGGGAACGGAGGTCATCATGAAGAGCGTTTCCACTTTCTTGGTGATGCTCCTGTTCATCTGGGCGAGCTGGAACTCGAATTCGAAATCCGATACCGCCCGCAAGCCCCGGATGATGACCGTCGCCCCACGTTTCTGGACGAAGTCCACCAGAAGCCCGTCAAAGGTGTCGATTCTTGCCTCGGGACGATCTGCCAAGGTTTGGGAAAGGAGATCGCACCTCTCCTGCACGGTGAACAGCGAGTTCTTCTCCGAGTTCTTGGCCACAGCGACGATCACGCCGTCGAATACCTGCAAAGCGCGGTCGATGATGTCAAGGTGTCCAAAAGTGACCGGGTCGAAGGAGCCGGGGTATACCGCGAGTTTCAGGGGCACTGTTCACCTCTATCTGAAATGGTTAGGAAGGAGAGGGCCGAGTCGCCGAAGACCCTGCGTTCGGTCTCCCGCAGCCTGCCGAAGCTGCGGGGAAGGTCCTCCTTCGAGGAAAATTCGGCTATGATCGTCGTCCCCGCGTCGACCAGAGGGGAGTCCGAGAGTATCTCCAGCACGCGTGCCGTGAGCCCCTCGTGGTAGGGGGGGTCGAGAAAGATCAGGTGGAAGGGAGCTTCCCCGCGGGAGAGCCACTTGAGGGCGGCCGTTGCATCCTGCAGGACCACTTTGGCGCTGTCGGAATACTTGGTGATCTCCAGATTCTTCCGGATGATGTCGGCCGATTCCTGATGCGAGTCGATGAAGACTGCGTAAGAAGCTCCCCTGCTGAGCGCCTCGATGCCGAGGTTCCCGGTGCCGGCGAAGATGTCGAGCACCCGCATCCCGGTGAACTCGCCCAGGCGGCTTACGAGCATGCTAAAGAGCGCCTCCTTGACCCGGTCCGCGGTCGGGCGTACCCGCATGCTCTTTGGGGCGGTCAGTTTGCGCCCGCGTGCCTCTCCCGCGATTACCCGCATCCGTGTTACCTCTTTCCCGAGCCGTGCCATTGATTGCCGTGGTCCGCCCGGGGTGTTCTTCTGCTCTCTTCTGTGTGTTGCTGTGGGGGCGAATAATCATTCGCGCCTGCACAGCCTTCGCCCTATTGGTACCCGGGACTCCCCGGTTCTTTATAAGGCTTAATTTGTAAACAGCTCTATTACCACGATGCTTCCATGGCGTCAATGGCAACTTTGCTGTTGACAGCATCACCGGGCCGTATATAAGTAACGGGTCCGCTGATGGAACAGAAGGCGGGAGGTTTTCGGGGCTTCTCGCCACAGCAGAACTTTGAAGGTAGAGACGCATTGCATGCGTCTCGATTCGGGCACCCTTTACTTCAATCCGCCGGGCCGGTGAATTGGACATAGATTGCAGAACACACCAGAAATTCAACCAGGGGGGGGCGGATGAGAGAGGGACAGGCCATGGAGCGGACCGACCTGGCAGGGTACGCGGCCAGAAGCAATAGTTCCCAGGGGCGCAAGTACCAGGAGGAGTTCCGGGACAACAGGCCCGCCTTCGAGAGGGACCGGGACCGCATCATCCACTGCGCCGCCTTTCGACGCCTGGAGTACAAGACCCAGGTGTTCGTGAACCACGAGGGCGATTACTACCGGACCCGTCTCACCCATTCCCTGGAGGTGGCGCAGATCGGCAAGGGGATAGCCCGCAGGCTCGGCCTCAACGAGGAACTCACCGAGACGCTCGCGCTCGCCCATGACCTGGGTCACACTCCCTTCGGCCATACCGGCGAGGAGGTGCTGAACCGGCTGATGGAGAGCGCCGGCGGGTTCGAGCACAATCTGCAGTCGCTTCGGGTGGTCGACGAGCTGGAGGAACGCTATCCCAATTTCAACGGGTTGAACCTCTCCTGGGAGGTGCGGGAGGGAATCGTCAAGCACTCCACGCAGTACGATATGCCGGCAAGCGTCTGCTCGGAGTTTCTCCCGGGGACGGTACCCACCGTCGAGGCGCAGCTCATCAACTTTGCGGACGAGATCGCCTACAACAACCATGACATCGACGACGGGCTCAAGTCCGGTTACATCAACCTGGCGCAGCTGAAGGGGGTTGAGCTCTGGGACGAGGTGCACGAGGGAATCCTGCGCAAGTACCCGGGGATTGACATCGACAGGGGGGTGTGCCAGACGGTGAGTGCCCTGATCGGTGTGCTGATCAATGACCTGGTCGTCACCACCTTCGCGAACCTGGACAACCTGAAGATCGCGACCCAGGAGGACCTGCGCAGGGTGAACCTGCAGGTGGTCGCCTTCAGTCCCGCCATGGCAAGGCGAAACGCTGAACTGAAGCGCTTCCTGTTCCAGAACCTGTACCGGCACTACAAGGTGGAGAGGATGCGGGTCAAGGCCGAGCGCTATCTGGCGGAGCTGTTTGAGGTGTACATCAAGCACCCGACGCTGCTTCCCATGAAGCACCAGATTAAGATGGAGCGCGAGGGGAGGGAGCGGGTCATCTGCGACTACATTGCGGGAATGACGGATCGCTTCGCGCTGGACGAGTTCAAGCGGCTCTTCGAGCCGTATGAGAGGGTGTGATCGCTTCAAGGCAAAGGAGGGTAGCGCCCGTGTAGAGACGCATTGCATGCGTCTCGATTAGCGCAAAGGAGGGTAGAACCCGTGTAGAGACGCATTGCATGCGTCTCGATTAGCGCACCTGGCCGCAGTCCCTCTGCAGCCGCAGATAACCGCTTACCCCTGTCTGGAATGGTGTGAGTAGGTGTAACAGAGCTGAGACGCATGCCATGCGTCTCTACCAGATCATCCTCGGCACTAACTTGTGGAGGCGGTTTGCATGCATCTGAGGCGCCTGGCCTATCTGTCGCGAACCGATTCACGCGCTTGAATTGAGTAAAGGCGGGGCAGCTACCCCGCCTTTACTGTTACTTAAACACTTTTCCTGCTTACTTCTGCCTTCCACGTTACTTCTTTTGCTTCTTCTCTTTCTCTTTCTTGTCTTTCGGCAGCTCCAGCCGCGGCTCTTTCGCCGCCCGGTAAAGAAGCAGCGTCCTGCCGAGCACCTGTGCCAGATCCGCACCGCACCCCGCACTGAGCTCATCGCCTACCTGGTGACGGTCCATCATGCAGCTTTCCAGTATCTTGACCTTGATCAGCTCATGGCTGGCCAGCGCCTCACCGGTCTCCTTGATCAGCGACTCGCTGACATCGCCCTTGCCAACGGTAATGACCGGTTTCAATGCGTGCCCGAGCCCGCGGAGAAATCTCTTCTGTTTTCCTGTTAACATGCCTGTTCTTCCTCTGTAACCATCTGCATTACCTGATTAGCGGCGCTTTGTAAATCCGCCAGCCTCTGCAAAAAGCCTTGTTTTAAAGTTTCGGAAACGATTCATGTATATAGCATTTTGTTGGACATATGGCAAGAAGGCAACACATACTGCCTTTATATAGCTGTGCTACTCGCAGTCGAGACCCTACGGGAACATGTAGTGCCAGATGCCAAGGTAGCGGAGTCGCAGGTTAAGGTTAAGGTGCAGGTTGGGGTTTACGGTTGTATCGTGAACCCCAACTTTGCATTCCAGCCCCACAGCCATTAAAGGGGACCGCCTTTCGTGATCCGCGTAGAGCTGACCGAGTCTAAATGGCCGATTTCTGATTGCTTAATCTTAATCTCAATCTCGGCCTGTTCCCTCCAGTTTGGCCTTGACTCTCGCAGTTCGCGGTGTTAACTTTACGAAAATTATCCGACCTTTTAATTTAGCCCCGTGAGGTTAGCAAAGGTGAAGCATAAAGTACTCTTGATCTAACTTTCTGAGAGCCTTTTCGCCTTTTATGCGGAGAGGCTTTTTTTGTTGCACGGCACCTTCTATGGTTTTTGTCAAAATGCTTAGCATCGGCGCCTGTGCCGACAAAGGAGATCGATATGGCAGAAAATACCGTAATTCTGGACGGCACCGGGGTTAAAAGGGCGCTCACAAGGATCGCCCACGAGGTCCTGGAAAAGAACAAGGGTGTTGAGGGACTGGTGCTGGTCGGCATCAGGACCGGCGGCGTGCATCTCGCCCACGAACTCGCGGCGCGCCTCTCCGAGATCGAAGGGCTCGAGGTGCCTGTCGGTGCCGTCGACATCACCATGTACCGCGACGACATCAAGGGGCATTCCGAGCACCTGCCGGTCGGAAAGACCGAGTTCCCTTTTTCCATCGAGGGGAAAAAGGTCGTGCTGGTGGACGATGTGCTCTTCACCGGTAGGACCATCCGGGCGGCCATGGACGCCATCATAGACCAGGGACGACCCTCCTGCATACAGCTTGCGGTCCTCGTGGACCGCGGTCACCGCGATCTCCCGATCCGCGCCGATTTCGTCGGCCGCAACGTGCCGACCAGCAGGAGCGAGAACATCATGGTCGCCTTTGACGCCGAGAACCGCCCGACCGAGGTGATTCTGCAAAAGTAATGGCTTTCTCGAAGGCCGTGAACCTCCCTCCCCTTCAAGGGGAGGGCCGGGGTGGGGATGGGCGGGTGAGGGACCTGAAAAGAGGACGGTTCAAATAGGGTCTTGCCAGCACATGTCATTTTCTAACGGCGCAACGCGCAACTTTTATTCAGGGGGTATTCATGGGGTTCAGGCACAAAGACATCATCGCCCTTAAGGATCTGACCAGGGGGGAGATCGAACTGCTCCTCAATACTGCGGACAGCCTCAACGAGATCAACCGCCGCGACATCAAGAAGGTGCCGACCCTGCGCGGCAAGACTGTGGTGAACCTCTTCTACGAGGCCTCCACCAGGACCCGTACCTCCTTCGAGATCGCAGCCAAGAGGCTCTCCGCCGACACGGTGAACATCACCGCGTCCACGAGCTCTGTCACCAAGGGGGAGACCCTTTCGGACACCGCCCAGAACATCCTCGCCATGAAGCCGGACATCATCGTCATGCGCCACTCGGTCTCCGGAGCGCTCGAGTACCTGGCGAAGAGGGTCACCTGCTCCGTGATCAATGCCGGCGACGGCGCCCATGAACACCCGTCCCAGGGACTTTTGGACCTGCTCACCATTCGGCAGAAGTTCGGCACGCTGGCGGGGCTGAAGGTGGCAATCGTCGGGGACATCACCCACAGCAGGGTCGCCCGCTCCGACATCTACGGCCTTTCCACCATGGGGAGCCAGGTTTTCCTGGCCGGGCCCCCGACCATGATGCCGGTCGGCATCGAGCGGCTGGGCAACGTCACGGTCTGCAAGGACATGCGCGAGGCGGTGGACCAGGCGGACGTGGTGATAATGCTGAGGATCCAGCTGGAGCGGCAGGGGAAGACGCTGGTGCCGAGCATGCGCGAGTACTCCCGTTATTTCGGCCTCGGCCCGGAGCTGTTAACACTGGCGAAGAAGGATGCCATTGTGATGCACCCCGGTCCCATCAATCGCGGAGTGGAGCTCTCCTCGGCAGTCGCCGACGGGTCGCAGTCGTACATACTGAAGCAGGTGGAAAACGGCGTCGCCATCAGGATGTCGATGCTCTATCACGTCTGCGGCGGCGAACCGGTGGCCGAGGGGATCTCGCGAGGCGAGCGGGCCGGCGATTGAACTTGAGCGCTTTGCAGGGAAGGCCTAAGCTGTTGCTTGAACCTTGCCCTTGAACTTTCCGTTTGCAGGTAGGGCTGAGATGCTGCTTAACCTCAACCTTAACCTCAACCTTAACCTTATAACATGAGGTGCTTTGAGATGAATCTGTTGATAAAAGGCGGGCGCTTGATAGACCCATCCCAGGGGATAGACGAAACCATGGACATCCTGATCGCCGACGGCGTCGTCCTGGAGCTCGGCCACGGCCTTGGCGCACCGGACGGGACGCAGAGTATCGACGCCGCCGGGCTCATCGTCACCCCCGGGCTGATCGACATGCACGTGCACCTGCGCGATCCCGGCCTCGAGTACAAGGAGGACATCGCTACCGGAAGCCGTGCCGCCGCTGCCGGCGGCTTCACCTCGGTCGCCTGCATGCCGAACACGCAGCCGGTGATCGACAACAAGGCGGTCACCTCCTATATCCTGAACAAGGCGAGAAACGAGGCGGTGGTCAACGTGTTTCCGGTGGGGGCCATCACCAAGGGGAGCAAGGGCGAAAGCCTCGCCGAGATGGGCGAGCTCAAGGAGGCCGGGTGCGTCGCGGTTTCCGACGACGGCAAACCGGTGGCGAGCGCCGAGCTGATGCGCCGCGCGCTCGAGTACGCCAAGGGGGTCGGCATCATGGTGATTTCCCACTCCGAGGAACTCTCGCTGGTGGGCGAAGGGGTCATGAACGAGGGCTTTATCTCCACCGAACTCGGTCTCAAGGGAATCCCCTGGGCTGCCGAGGACGTCGCCGTCGCCCGCGAGGTTTACCTCGCCGAGTTCGTCGGCGCCCCGGTGCATATCGCCCACATCTCCACGGCCGGCTCGGCGCGCATCATCCGCAACGCCAAGGCGCGCGGGGTCAAGGTCACCTGCGAGACGGCACCGCACTACTTCACCCTGACCGACGAGGCGGTGCTCGGCTACGACACGAACGCCAAGATGAACCCGCCGCTTAGGAGTGCCGCCGACGTCGCCGCCATGAAGGCGGGGCTTGCCGACGGCACCATCGACGCCATCGCCACCGACCACGCGCCGCACCATCCCGACGAGAAGGACGTGGAATTCAACGTCGCACTGAACGGCATCGTGGGGCTGGAAACCTCGCTCCCGCTCTCGCTCAGGCTGGTGGAGGAGGGGTGTCTGGACCTTCAGGCAATGGTGTCACTGATGTCCTGCAACCCTGCGAAGATACTTGGTTTGGAGCGCGGCACGCTGAAGCCGGGTGCCGTTGCCGACGTGACGGTCATCGATCCGCTCAAAGAGTGGCTGGTGACCGCAGAGAAGCTCGAGTCGAAATCGAAGAACACGCCCTTTCTGGGGTGGCAGATGAAGGGCGCCGCCGCCTATACCATCGTCAAGGGGCAGGTGGTTCACAAGGGGATCTGATTAACAGCTCTACTTTCAGGTCGCGTCCCAAGGGCGCGACGATAGCAATAACGGATTCGGGAGAAGATACATGAAAGCAGTACTGGCTCTGGCGGACGGCCGGATATTCACCGGCAAGGCGTTCGGCGCATCGGGCGAAACAACAGGCGAGGTGGTCTTCAACACCGCCATGTCGGGGTACCAGGAGGTGCTGACTGACCCCTCCTACAAGGGGCAGATGGTCACCATGACCTACACCCAGATCGGCAACACGGGGATCAACCCGGAGGACGTGGAAAGCGGCCAGCTCTACCTGTCGGGGTTCATCGTCAGGGAGTACATGGACTGCTACTCCAACTATCGGGCCACCATGAGCCTGGACGCCTACCTCAAGGAAAACGGCATCATCGGGATCCAGGGGCTCGACACACGGGCGCTGACCCGGCACCTGCGGGACAAGGGCGCGCAAAACGGCATCATCTCCACGGTCGACTTCGATCCGGAAAGCCTGGTGCGCAAGGCGCGCGCCATCCCCTCCATGACGGGACTCGACCTTGCCTCGGGCGTCAGCTGCACCGCCCCCTACCACTGGACCGAGGGGCTCTGGGATCTCGAGAGCGGCTACCCGCAGGTAGACCGGAAGGATCTCAAGTACAAGGTCGTCGCCTACGACTTCGGGATCAAGCTGAACATCCTGCGCTGCCTGGTCTCTGCCGGCTGCGACGTGACCGTGGTGCCTGCCACCTACCCGGCGCAATCCGCGCTCGCCCTGGAGCCGGACGGCATCTTCCTTTCCAACGGCCCGGGCGACCCGGAGCCGATGAAGGAGGTCATCGAGAACATCAAGGCGTTCGTGGGAAAGAAGCCGATCTTCGGCATCTGCCTGGGCCACCAGCTACTGGGGCTCGCGCTCGGCGGGCGCACCATGAAGCTCAAGTTCGGAAACCACGGCTCCAACCTCCCTGTCATGGACATAGGCACCCGCAAGGTCGAGATCACCGCCCAGAACCACGGCTTTTCCGTCGACATCGTGTCGCTCTCCCATGCCTGCGAGCTGGCGCATGAGAACCTGAACGACCAGACGGTGGAGGGTCTGCGCCACAAGGAGCTCCCCATTTTCTCCGTGCAGCACCATCCCGAGGCTTCTCCCGGTCCGCACGACTCGCACTACCTGTTCGACCGGTTCGTTGCGCTGATGGAACAGGAGAAAAACTAGGTTAGGGTTGAGGTTAAGGCTAAGAAGTTACCCCTCAACCTTAACCTCGACCTGATTCTCTATGTCTTATATCGATCTTTACCATAGCGGCGAGCTGATCCGGCGCATCAAGGCCGGCTACGCCCGCCTGGCATCCTGCGACCTCTGCCCGCACGCCTGCGGCGTTAACCGCCTGGCGGGCGAGACCGGAGTCTGCGGCGGCGGCAGGTCGCCGCGCATCGCATCGGCGAGCATCCACCACGGCGAGGAGCCGCCCATCTCGGGGAACCGCGGCTCGGGCACGATCTTTCTCTCCGGGTGCACGCTCAACTGCCGGTTCTGCCAGAACTTCCCGATCAGCCAGTTGAGAAACGGCACTGATCTTTCCGCCGGCCTTCTGGCCGCCAAGATGCTCGGGCTGCAGAAAAAGGGCGCCCACAACGTAAACTTCGTCACTCCCAGCCACTTCACGCCGCAGATCCTGGCCGCTCTCTATCTGGCGATCCGCAAGGGGTTCAGCCTGCCGATCGTCTGGAACACGAGCGGCTACGAGCGGCTCGACACGCTGCGCCTTCTGGACGGGGTGGTCGATATCTACCTGCCGGACATGAAGTACGCCTCGGAGCACGAGGCGCAGGCGCTCTCCGCGGCGCCGGGATATCCCGCGCTGAACCGCCTTGCCGTTGCCGAGATGCTCCGCCAGACGGGGCATCTGGAGTGCGACGCGGAGGGGGTCGCGCTTCGAGGGGTGATCGTCAGGCACCTGGTCCTGCCGCAGGGTAGGGCGGGGAGTGTCGAAACGCTCGCCTTCATTGCGGGAGAGTTCGGCGAGGAGACCCATATTGCGCTGATGAGCCAGTACTTCCCGGCGCACCTGGCCCCGGAGACACCGGGGATCGAGAGAAGGGTGACGCGAGAGGAGTACGGCGAGGCGGTCGAAGCCCTGGAGGAGTGCGGGCTGGGAAACGGCTGGGTGCAGGACGAGCCGAGCGAGACCTAAAGCATCTGGCCACAAAAATGCACAAAGAACGCAAAAATAATCAAATACAAGAGCCCGACCACAGAGGACACAGAGGTAAAACGGAGGATCACAGAGGAAAGGCAAAGACATGAGGCAAGGCAGAAACAAGGACTTGGTTTAAAACCTAGAATCTAAGAATTTGATTTTCCTCTGTGTCCTCAGGTGCTCCTCTGAGTCCTCTGTAGTGAAGCCTTTGATTTAGATATTGATTCAGTCAGTTAGCCTTTTTTGTGCATTTTGTGCCTTTTTGTGGCGAAGAAGTTCCTGGTTTTGGTTGTACATGCTGACCATTTAAGAGGCGGATCACCGCCCTACAGAAGGAGATAGTTTCAATGCCTAAACGTACTGACATCAACAAGATCCTCATCATCGGCGCGGGGCCGATCGTCATCGGACAGGCCTGCGAGTTCGACTACTCGGGCACCCAGGCCTGCAAGGCGCTCAAGGAAGAGGGGTACCAGGTGGTGCTTCTGAACTCCAACCCGGCAACCATCATGACGGATCCCGACTTTGCCGACTTCACCTACATCGAGCCGGTCACCCCGGAGATCCTCGCCGCCATCATCGAGAAGGAGCGCCCCGACGCGGTGCTGCCGACTCTGGGCGGGCAGACGGCACTGAACACCGCGGTCGCCGTCGCCGAGAACGGCACCCTGAAGAAGTTCGGGGTGGAACTGATCGGCGCCAAGCTCCCCGCCATCAAGATGGCCGAGGACCGGACCCTGTTCAAGGAGGCGATGCAGCGCATCGACCTCGCGGTCCCCAGATCGGGACTGGCCCACAACTACACCGAGGCGATGACCGTCATCAAGATCGTCGGCTTTCCCGCCATCATCCGCCCCTCCTACACCCTGGGGGGGACCGGCGGCGGCATCGCCTACAACATGGAGGAGTACGAGCGCATGTCGATGGCGGGGATCGAGGCGTCGCCTACCGACGAGATCCTGGTGGAGGAGTCGCTCATCGGCTGGAAGGAGTACGAACTGGAGGTGATGCGTGACACCGCGGACAACGTGGTGATCATCTGCTCCATCGAGAACTTCGACGCCATGGGGGTCCATACCGGCGACTCCATCACGGTCGCCCCGGTCCAGACGCTCACGGACAAGGAATACCAGATCCTGCGCGACGCCTCCCTGAAGATCATCCGGGAGATCGGGGTGGACACCGGCGGCTCCAACATCCAGTTCGGCATCAACCCGAAGAACGGCCGGCTCATCGTCATCGAGATGAACCCGCGCGTCTCCCGCTCCTCCGCGCTCGCCTCGAAGGCTACGGGCTTCCCGATCGCGAAGATCGCCGCCAAGCTCGCCGTCGGCTACACGCTGGACGAGATCACCAACGACATCACCAAGGAGACGCCGGCCTGCTTCGAGCCGACCATCGACTACGTGGTGACCAAGATACCGCGCTTCACCTTCGAGAAGTTCCCGGCCGCGGACGCCACGCTCACCACCCAGATGAAGTCGGTGGGCGAGGTCATGTCGATCGGGCGGACCTTCAAGGAATCGCTCCAGAAGGCGCTCCGCTCGCTGGAAATCGGCTCCTGCGGTTTCGAATCGCGCTTTTTCGGCGTAGGCGGCGATACCCGCCGCGCCCTCACCGACCGCGAGCGCTCGCAGCTTCTGGACAAGCTGAGGACGCCCAACTGCGACCGCATCTGGTACGTGGGCGACGCCTTCCGCTGCGGCATGACGGTCGAGGAGATCTTCGCGCTCACCTTCATCGACCCCTGGTTCCTGCACAACATCCGCCAGATCATCGAGAAGGAGGAGGAACTCAAGCTGGTCAACCTCAAGGCCGAGTCCAAGGAAAACCTCCACGACATCCTCTGGGAGGCCAAGCGCTACGGCTTTGCCGACAAGTACCTGGGGCAGCTCTGGAACATCCCGGAAATGCAGGTGCGCGAACTGCGCCTCTCGGTCGGGGTGAAACCGGTGTACAAGCGGGTGGACACCTGCGGCGCCGAGTTCGTCGCCCACACCCCGTACCTCTACTCGACCTACGAGGAGGAGTGCGAGGCGGAGCCGACCGACAAGAAGAAGATCATCATCCTGGGCGGCGGTCCGAACCGGATCGGGCAGGGGATCGAGTTCGACTACTGCTGCGTGCACGGCGTCTTCGCTCTGGCCGAGGACGGCTACGAGACCATCATGGTGAACTGCAACCCGGAGACGGTTTCCACCGACTACGACACCTCGGACCGCCTCTACTTCGAGCCGCTCACCCTCGAAGACGTGCTGAACATCGTCGACGTGGAGAAGCCGTTCGGCGTCATCGTGCAGTTCGGCGGCCAGACGCCGCTGAAGCTCGCAGTCGCCCTGGAAAAGGCGGGCGTGCCGATCATCGGCACCTCCCCGGACGCCATCGACCGCGCCGAGGACCGGGAGCGCTTCCAGGAGATGCTGCAGAAGCTGTCGCTGCGCCAGCCCGAAAACGGCACGGCTCGCTCCTTCGAGGAGGCGGAGATCGTCGCTGCCCGGATCGGCTACCCGGTCGTCGTGCGTCCCTCCTACGTCCTGGGCGGGCGCGCCATGGAGATCGTCTACGACGATGAGAACCTGCGCCGCTACATGCTCACGGCAGTGCTGGTCTCGCCCGAGCATCCGATCCTGATCGACAAGTTCCTCGACGAGGCGATCGAGATCGACGTCGACGCCCTGTGCGACGGGACGACCGCCGTCATCGGCGGCATCATGGAGCACATCGAGGAGGCGGGGATCCATTCCGGCGACTCGGCCTGCTCGCTCCCTCCCTACTCCATCTCCAAGGAGATCGCCGACGAGATCAGGCGCCAGACCAAGGTGATGGCGCTGGAATTGAACGTGAAGGGGCTCATGAACGTGCAGTTCGCCGTCAAGGGGGAGGACATCTACATCATCGAGGTGAACCCGCGTGCCTCGCGCACCTCGCCCTTCGTCTCGAAGGCGACCGGCCGGCCGCTGGCCAAGATCGCGGCCCGGGTCATGGCAGGCAAGACCCTGGCCGAGCTCGGCATCATCGATGAGATCGTGCCGACCCATATCTCGGTGAAGGAGTCGGTGTTCCCCTTCGCCAAGTTCCCGGGCGTCGATACCATCCTCGGCCCCGAGATGAAGTCGACCGGCGAGGTGATGGGGATCGGGAAGACCTTCGCCGAGGCCTTTGCCAAGGCCCAGTTGGGAGCCGGCGTCAAGCTTCCTTCCAGCGGAAAGGTGTTCATCAGCGTGAAGGACGGCGACAAAAAACATATTGTCAGCACTGCAAAAAGGCTGTATGATCAAGGCTTCGAACTGGTTGCCACGCGCGGTACCGCAACCTATCTGCAGGAAAAAGGGATAGTGGTGCAGGTCGTGAACAAGGTACTCGAAGGGCGACCACACATCGTTGACGCGATCAAGAACAACGAGATCTGCATGGTAATCAACACCACCCACGGTGCCCAGGCCGTGGCTGACTCCTTCTCGATCCGCAGGAACACCTTGATCAACAACGTAGCCTATTATACGACGATCTCAGGCGCACGCGCTGCGGTGGACGGCATCATCGCCACCTCGCAGTCGAAGTTGGAGGTGACGTCGATCCAGGAATACCTGAAGTAGAGAGTCTGACCAGGGAACGCGAAACAATGCGTTCCCTTTCCTTAATTAAAATGCCAATCTACGGGGGGGCCAACCAGGCCCCCTTACAAGTTCATCAAGGAGCAGAGATCGATGTCACAAACCTTACCGTTGACCAAGGAGAGTTACGAGTTTCTCCAGGAGGATCTGAAACGCCTGATTAAGGAAGAGCGCCCCAAGGTTATCCAGGACATTGCCGAGGCGAGGGCGCACGGCGATCTTTCCGAGAATGCCGAGTACGACGCGGCCAAGAACCGCCAGGGTTTCATCGAGGGGCGCATCATAGAACTGGGCGACAAGCTGGCGCGCGCCTACGTGGTCGACCTTTCCAACCTCAAGCCGGACAAGGTAGTTTTCGGCGCGACGGTGACAGTCTACGACACGGCGACCGAGGAGGAGATCACCTACAAGATCGTCGGCGAGGACGAGGCTGATATCAAGCTGCTCAAGATCTCCTGCACCTCACCGGTCGGCAAGGCGCTGATTGGCCACAAGCTGGACGACACCGTGAAAGTGACGGTCCCTGCGGGGACCAAAGAGTACGAGGTCATGGAGATCCGGTACGAGTAGAGAACTAGGGACTAGGGACGCAACAACTTAACGACTCAACCACTCAACGTTTCAACAAACAGGAGATTCATATGAGCCAGGTAACCAAGGATATGACATTTGCAGCAGTGATGAGGATGCACCCGGACGTAGTCAAGGTTCTCGGCAAGTACAACCTAGGCTGCATCGGCTGCATGGGCGCACAGCAGGAGTCCCTGGAGCAGGGGTGCGCCGCCCACGGCATCAACGTCGAGGAGATCCTCACCGACATCAACGCGCTTTTCTAGCAGACCGTTTGCTGCCGGGCGCAGTTTCCGCTGCGCCCGGCACTCTCGCCTTTCCTCCCATGCCGATCATCACGCTTTCCCCAGACGGGACCATTCCGCTTCCCCAGGAACTCATGGATTCACTCGCGCTTCGCCCGGGCGATCCCCTCTGCGTCGAGCTCGTCGACGGCACCCTCCGCATCTCCTTGCAGCAGCCAGCCAAAGAAACCATAGCCGCGAAGAACTCCGCGAAAGCCACGAAAGCCGCAGCTGCCAAAACTCCGGCAACTCCCGCCCGCGAGGAGCTTAAGACCCCGATCCGTTTCATCAAGGGGGTGGGGCCAAAGCTTGCCGAAGCCCTGGCCAGGAAGGGGATCGCCACGGTCGAGGACGCCCTGTACCTGCTGCCGAACCGCTACGAGGACCGCCGGGAATTGAAGGAGATCGCCAGGCTGCGTCCCGGTGGCACCGAAGCGTTCTTCGCCACCGTGGTCTCCGCCGAGCCGCAGACCACAAAGGGGGGAAGGGGCTACTTCGAGGCGATCGTGCGCGACGAGACCGGAAGCCTCACGCTCAAGTGGTTCCATTTCCACCCGGTCTACATGAAGAAGAACTGGTTTGCCGGAAGGCGCGGCATCTTCATCGGCGAGGTGGCGCAGTTCGGCCTGCAGCGCGAGATGCACCATCCGGAGGTGGAGTGGGCGGCGGACGGGGAGGATATCGCCCAGGTGATGGCTCGCGACCCCGACAACTTCGGCAGGATCCTTCCAGTTTACCCGCTGACCGAGGGGGTGAGCCAGAAGCTGATGCGCCGCATCATGCGCGACACGGTGCAGCTTTTCAGCCGCTTTGTCACGGGTGCGCTTCCCGAAGAGGTCGTCAAGCGCCAGGCGCTCCTGCCGCTTCCGGTTGCCCTTCGCGAGGCCCACGCACCCGACCCGTCCAGCGCCGTGGCACCGCTCAACGAGGGGCGCAGCGAGGCGCATCGCTCGCTTGCTTTCGACGAGCTGTTCTTCCTGCAGCTGGGGCTCGCCCTCAAGAAGCGCGGCGTGGCCCTTGAGGACGGCATCAGTTTCCAGGTGACGCACCGCTATACCAAGGAGCTCCTGAAGCTGCTGCCGTTTTCCCTTACCGGCGCGCAGAGGCGGGTCCTCTCGGAGATCAAGGAGGACATGATCTCGCCGCACCCGATGCACCGGCTGGTGCAGGGGGACGTCGGCTGCGGCAAGACGCTGGTGGCGCTTCTGGTTGCCCTCATCTGCGTCGAGAACGACTACCAGGTTGCCATCATGGCGCCCACCGAGCTTCTTGCCGAGCAGCACTACCTGAACATCCACGGCTACTGCGAGCGTCTCGGCATCTCCGTGGCGCTGCTCACCGCGAGCATCAAGGGGAAGGGGGATACCCTGGAGCGGATCGCCTCGGGCGAGACCCGGATCGTGGTGGGAACGCACGCCGTGATCCAGGAAAAGGTGGAGTTTAAACGGCTGGGACTGGGAGTGATCGACGAGCAGCACCGTTTCGGCGTGGTGCAGCGCTCGCTCCTGAAGCGAAAGGGGGACAACCCCGACATCCTGGTCATGACCGCCACTCCCATTCCGCGCACACTGTCGATGACCGTTTTCGGCGATCTCTCCCTTTCCGTCATCGACGAGCTGCCTCCGGGCAGATCCCCGGTCGAGACGCGCATCGCGCGGGAGGCGCGCCGCCAGGAGGTCTACGCGGTCGTGCGCGATGAGGTGGGGAAGGGGAGGCAGGCCTACATCATCTATCCGCTGGTTGAGGAGACCGAGAAGAGCGACCTGAAGGCCGCCGTCCAGATGGCGGCGCATCTGGCGCAGGACGTCTTTGCCGGGCTGCGGGTCGCCGTACTGCACGGCAGGATGAGCGCCGCCGAAAAGGAGGCGGTGATGGCCTCCTTCAAGGCGGGAGAGACCGATATCCTGGTCGCCACCACCGTCATCGAAGTCGGCATCGACGTCCCGAACGCCACCGTAATGGTGATCGAGCATGCCGAGCGCTTCGGTCTTTCCCAGCTGCACCAACTGCGCGGCAGGGTAGGGCGGGGGAGCGAGCGGTCGCGCTGCATCCTTTTGGCCGGAGACAAGCGCTCCGAAGACGGCGCCAGGCGACTGGAGGTAATGGTCGAGAGTTCAGATGGCTTCGTCATCGCCGAGGCCGATCTGCAGATCCGCGGCCCGGGCGATTTCCTGGGCACCAGGCAGGCGGGGCTTCCCGAATTGAAAGTCGCCGACATCCTGCGCGACGGCGGTGTGTTGGAGCAGGCGCGCCGGGAAGCGTTCGCCCTCGTGGAGCGCGATCCCGAGTTTGCAGCGCCCGGGAACGACAGGTTGCGTGCCGAATTGATGGTGCGCTGGGGGGGGCGGCTGGAACTGGCGTCCATAGGATGAAAAACCGTGAACCGTGAATGGTGAATGGTGAATGGTGAATGGTGAATGGTGAATGGTGAATGGTGAATGGTGAATGGTGAATGGTGAATGGTGAATGGTGAATGGTGAATGG
>Ga0209125_1000125_pt1 | contig 132389 bp, 128 predicted proteins | sample BarGraIncub1131A_FD_184503 | JGI IMG/M metagenome (GOLD analysis project Ga0209125, IMG submission 184503) | Arctic peat soil microbial communities from Barrow, Alaska - Barrow Graham LP Incubations 11-31A (SPAdes) (version 2) | ecosystem: Environmental > Terrestrial > Soil > Wetlands > Peat... | reverse complement strand
CGGCTGGTGGTTTTTCCGGACCAATGTCTGGCACTCTTAGCGCTGGCAATGTTTCGGCTGGGGCTTTTGGTAGCAATACGAGTGGGGGAAATTATAGTTTTCCTGGTAATGTCACTGCGGGAAGTTTTATTGGCCCACTTAACGGAAATGCAAGTTCGGCCACCTATCAATCTTTTCAACAGAGCACCAATAACTGGACAAATGATTTTAATTCAGTCCCTCCATCTGATCGAGGCTGGGCGCAAGAATCCGCTGGAGGACCTCAGGGTACTTGGTGGTTTATGGATAACATGCGTCATTCTAATAGTAGCAATTACTGGGGAACTCAAGTTGCTTGGGGATGGGAAGATAATGCCAATCAATTATGGCAGCGGAATGTTAGCGCTGGAGTTTGGAGCGACTGGGTTAAATATTTAAATTCATCGAACTATAATGCTTATGCCCCGACTTTAACGGGCGGAGGTGCTTCTGGAACCTGGCCAATAAGTATTACGGGTAATGCTAATTATGCTAATAGTGCCGGCAATGCCAGCACGGCTGATAAAGTAAACGGTTATAATTCTAGTCCTGATAATTCACATCCAGGAACTGGGCTTAGACCATTCTATTCATTTAATACTGGTTGCGCCTACAACGGTTCTGGTGCCTGTTACTCAAACGGTATCAGTGTCGGTTCTGCTCCTGGCGACCAATCATATGGATTTCAGATTGTCCAAAATATGTGGGACGAACAATTATATTTTAGACGATATAATGCTGGTTGGCAGGGTTGGCGGACAGTTATTGATTCGGCAAACATCGGTTCTCAATCAGTAGCTAATGCGACTAATTTAACTGGTGGCACAATGTCAGCTTCAAGCGGAACCATAACCGGCAATTTGTCAGTTTCAACAGCAAACGTTACTGGCGGTGGTATTATTTTAGCTGATGATGGTGATATCGTCGATCTAAATGATGCCTATGCCTCAATGCGTTTTTCTTCCGGCGTTCGTATTTATAGCGCCAATCGTGGCGGGACTCCAGTTATCACACTTGGCAGCAATGGTACGGTGACGGCCGGTAGTTTTTCTGGTCCATTGTCAGGTACTTTAAACGCCGCTAATGTTTCTTCTGGCGCTTTTGGTGCTAATACTTCTGGAGGAAACTATAGTTTTCCTGGGAATCTAGATGTAGCTGGTTCTGCAGACTTTAACACAATTCAAAAAATCGGCCCCGGTTCAGCTAATCCGGAGCGCGGTCCCTGGAATCCTCTTTGGACTGCTGTGGCTTCAGGAAGGGCAGTCTATGCCGATGAAGAATTTGCTTCTGGCTCAAATGGAGTGGCAATTTATAATAATGCAGGAGGCGACGGTGTTCAACAGTTCTGGGAAAATGGTGACGGCTCACAACCGAATAGTTCCGGTAAATGGATAAGAATTTATAATAATGGTAATGCCGTTTCTCCTGGTTACGGCGGTTTTATAACTAATATTTTCTGTAGCCGAAATAAAACTTTTGTTCAAAGATTTAGAGCCAAATTACCGGCTGGTTACGTTTTAAACTTAACTGAAAATTCTCAGGGAACTAACAATACTTCATATTGGCTTACCTCTCAAAATGGGACTGGTAAATGGGAAGAATATATCCGAGTTTCTCACTGCGGAAATACCGGAAGTTTTAGCGGCGGCGGGCATGTTTATGTGACTGGCGGCGGTGGTGCAGTCTTTACCTGGTATTTAGCCAGCGCTAATGTTTATGAGGCTGATGGCTTACCTGGAATATTCAGTGGCAACGTCGGGATTGGGACGACTAATCCGGGGCAGAAATTAGAAGTTGATGGTGCAATTTTAAGTAAAGCCGCTGCTAATGGCAACGCTTGGGGGCTTTATCTTCAGTCTAATTCCGGCACGCCAACCGCAAAATTTGAAACGGCTGGTTCAGATACTAATCATCAACTTTATATTGGTACAGTATCGAATAATCAAATATCTTTTATAACGGCGAACACGACGAAAATGACGATACTAAACGGAACGGGTAACGTCGGGATTGGAACAGAGAGCCCCTCTAGTCTTCTTAGCCTCGGCGGTCGGGATAACCCGGCCATTCAAATTAATACCCTTGGGTATTCAACGACGTATCCGACATATCTCGGCGTGAGCACGAACGCAGCTGGAGTCTTGCAAATGGGTAATAATGGTAACAACGATTTCGTTGCTGGCGGACAGGCGGCCGGTGGTTATTTCAGATTCTTTGTAAACAACACTAACCAATTTCCGACTGCGCCGAATGGGACTCAAGCAATGACCATATTGGCAAATGGCAACGTCGGAATTGGGACGGATAGTCCAACCGGAAGATTAAATATAAATCAGGATGATACTATTGATAAAGTAAGCGGTAGCAATATTGGCAGTATAAATCTTACCCACCCAACTAGTGGAGGAATGAGTGCCATTACTTTTAAATCTACAGTTAATTGGCCAAGTGATGGCGGCTATTTAGCATATTATGATAATAATGCCAGTTATGCTTATTGGGCTGCTGGTAGTGAAAACAGTGCTTTAATTCTCGGCACAACAAATGATGGTCAAACCAGCGCATCTGATGTAGTTGTTTTAAAAAGTCAGGCTGCGGCTATAATTGATGCACCAAGTTTGTTGGTGCCATCAGGTAGTGTCGGGATTGGTAATACCGCACCTGGTTATAAATTAGATGTTAGTGGTTCAATAAACGGAACCTCACTTTGTATAAGTGGCACTTGTTATTCCAGCTGGCCAGCGGGACCTAAGGGTGATAAAGGCGATCCAGGTACAAACGGAACAAATGGAACCAACGGAACAAATGGAACAAATGGAACAAATTCATATGATGCTAACTCGGCAAATTTCTTAAATCCTTTATCTGGTGATAGCAATTATAAGTTAGCCTATACGGCTGACAGTGCCAGAACGAATCCCGGTGAATGGGGAAGAGCGGTTATGCGTTACGTACCTAATGGCCAGACTTATGGGATTAGAGTTGATCGTGCAGATTATGCGGATAGCGCTGGTAGTGCCGGTAGTGCCAGTTCGGTTGCTTGGGGAAATATAAGCGGTAAACCCTTAATTCCAGTTAGTCAAGACGGGGGTAGATACTCGACTGATTTTAATGCACTTCTTTCAACCGGTTTTTATAACGGTGAAGGAAGACCAGCAAACTCACCTGTTGATTATGGACAATTAATCGTTGCCAGAGGGATTGATACCGGATTACAAATCGCTGGTGGATATGGTAATGATAATTTATATTTTAGAGGTTGGTGGAGTTCTGGCGCTGGATTTAGCGATTGGAGAACGATTATTCATTCTGGAAATATTGGTTCGCAGTCTGTAAATTATGCCAATTATTCTGGTTACTCAAGCAATGCTGATGCTTGTACACATGACGGTAATTGTGATTTGCCGGGAAATGGCATCTGGAACTCATCGGGTAATGTCGGGATTGGCACGGGGAGCCCATCAACCAGATTGCATGTTGCCAAAGATGAAACGTGGGCGAATTTTAATGGAGGCGCTGACCCTCAATTAGTCCTTTCGGATAACTCGGGGACAAGAAGGTTGGTAGCCGGCTTTATCACTGATAGTGAAGTCGGGGTAATTCAAACGATACAGATGGGGGTTTCCTGGGCTTCATATAATTTAGCCTTGCAGCCTCAGGGCGGCAATGTCGGTATCGGAAATACGAACCCTGGCTATAAACTTGATGTTTCTGGAGGTATTCGAGGAGACTCCTTTATCTATAGTTCTGATAGAAGCTTAAAACAAAACATAGCGACCATTCAAAGCCCGCTTGAAAAAATCATGCAACTTCGTGGCGTTACCTTTAACTGGAAGGCTGATAATAAACCAAGCGTTGGTCTAATCGCTCAAGAAGTTGAACAAGTTTTTCCAGAATTAGTTTCCACTGGCAGCAATGGCATGAAGGGTGTCCAATACGGCAACTTAGTCGCGCCATTAATCGAAGCGGTGAAACAGCAACAGAATGAAATTTCCAATCAGCAACAATTGATCAACCAATTAAATGCCAGGTTAAAAGTTTTGGAGACTAAGAAAAAATAACAAACTTAAATAATTTAAAACTATGATTAAAAAAACGAGATGGCTCATCTTTGTGGTTCTAGCAGTAATTTCTTTTGTGTTCGGTTACGTGATTGCTTATGTAAACATTGGTTCAGTGGGAAGCTCATCAGTTTCTGTTGGCCCAAATACTTACCAGGCCGGTTGGGATGCCGCCAAACAAAGATTAGTTGACAGCGGTACCATCCCGAGCGCTGGAATGAACCTTGAAGTCAGAGCGGTTTCTGGCGAAATTACAGCCATTGAAGGTGACAAGATAACTTTGAAAATAAGACCACTCGAACCTTTAGCTGATCCTTCGCTAGACACTAGAACAATTACGGTTGATTCTAATACCAAAATTACCTCGATGGTGCCTAAGGACCAAAAAGAATTTGCCACTGAAATGGAGGCTTACTCCAAGAAAATGAGTGCCAATATAAATGTGGTTCCAAATACGACTAAAATCGGCAGTACTTCCACGCCTGCTGTTCCATCTGCCCCGATTACCCCACCCGAAAGTTTTACTAAAACCACAATTTCCGTGTCTGATTTACAAGTTGGTCAAACGATAAACGTCACCACTGGCAATGACATAAAAAATAACAAAGAGTTTAGCGCGACTGAAATCACTTATTATGCACCGATGACTCCAACCAATATCCCGGTTCCCGCTCCTGCTCCTGCTCAAACAAATGCCCCAGCCGCCCCTCTACCAACACCAACAAATATCCCAGCCGCCCCTCTGCAAACACCAGTTGTCGTTCCCGCCAAGTAACCGATTAAAGAATTAAATTGATTTAAATTGAGCGGTGCCACTTCGGCCCGCTCTTTTGTTTACACGATGTTTACGCGTTGTTTATACGATTTGTATGCCATACAGAAAAATGCTATAATTTATTTAATTCATATAATTAGTAAAAAATATTAATAGGCGTGCCCGTTACTTATTAAAGTTACTCGTCCGCTTACATTTTAAATTATGCGCAGAACATCAACCGGTCCAATTTTAATTGGTGTAGCGTTGCTAATCTTAATAGCTTTGTTTAGCTATTTTGCTTATCAACTAAACAAACAAGATAAAAAATTGACCACCATTCAAGCCACCGTTATTTCCGACGGAGATCAAATTAGCAGCGTCGTAAACTTTATAAATTCAAGTATCGCAAATGCTCAACAACCAAAAACAACTACTAAATAATAATTATAAACGCCCAGTCAGACGAAAATCTTCATCCGACGGCGATTTAAATTCTAACACTATGAGAAGAGAAACTATTGTTCCATTAATTATCGGTTTGCTAGTTGGTGCTTTGTTTGTTGTTTTCTTTCAATTCAACAGCACTTTAAACAGTAATGCTAATCGTTTAACACAGCTTGAAGCAGCTACTGCTTCCAACACTAAGAATGTAACTGATGTGATTACTTTCATCACTAATGCTCAAAAGGGTGCTGCTGGTACCGGTGCCGCTGGTGCCGCTCCAACAACTCCAACAACTCCTGCTCAGTAAGATTAAACTTTGAAATAAGTTAAAAACATAAAGGCCCCTGCCTTATAATTATCCGCTGATTGGCGGCTGGTTATAAGGTATGGGGTCTTTTTGTAATTAAGCACAAATATCTATGTATAAAGAATCAGAAAGATTGGAACTTAAAAAATCCTTGAATGAGTGGCGGGAGATAATTATTTCTCTGTCGGCTTTTTCAAATAAAAAAGGCGGTAAAATAATCGTCGGTGTTAGCGATAAAGGGGAACCGGAGGGTTTAGAGGTGGGTCGAAATACTATCGAGGAGTTAGCCAATCGGATTAAGATGCACACCGATCCCGTTTTATATCCTTCTATAAATGTAAAAACATTTGGTCTTGGAGAGATAATAGAAATTGAAATATCGGAGTCGGATAATAAACCGGTGTTTGCTTTTAATCAAGCATATATTCGTGTTGGAAAAACAAATCAAAAAATTACTAATAGCGAGTTAAGGGAACTTATTAAACGCTACACCTTGGCGGATTTTGATCGACAAGCATTCATAAGGGAAATTCCGTCAAAAATTATCTGGGATGAGAAAAAGATTGAACAAGTGTCGGCCGAATATTATGGCTTGAAAACTAAATCAGTTATGGAATTTTTTAAAAAAGCTGGACTCTTGAATGGAAAACGGGTTACCAACACGGCTTATTTATGTTTTTCGGAGGACACGGGCATGATGTTTAATTCAATGATTAAAGCGGCCAGGTTCCAAGGCGACAAAATGGTAAAATTTTTAGACATGAAAGATTATAATACAAATCTGGTTAGTGTGATGGGCGAGTTGATAAAGTTTATTAAACTAAATACTAGTAATGAAATTGTAATTAGTGAAAAAGCCCGTCATGACGAACTTTGGGATTATCCGCTCGATGCATTAAGGGAAGCGATAATTAATGCCCTGGTTCATCGCGATTATAATGATCCGGGTCATGTGCAAATTAGGATTTTTGATAATCGTTTATCGATTTGGAGCCCAGGTTTATTACCCAAAGAAATGAATGTCAAAAATTTGGGTAGCGAAAGAAGGTCTATTCCAAGAAATAAATTATTAGTTGATGTTTTTCATAGATTAAAAATAATGGAAGGCTGGGGTAGTGGTTTTCAAAAAATCGTAAGTTTGTCTCTGGCGAATGGCAACAAAATACCGGAGTTTTCGGAAGTAGCTGGTGCCTTCGTAATTACGTGGCAAAAAAGAGAAATTAGTGCGGGTGTAAGTGCGGGTGTAAGTGCGGGTGTAAGTGCGGGTGTAAGTGCGGGTGTAAAAATTATTGAATATTTAAAAAATAACTCGGGGGCAAATACGGAACAGATAGCATTTGGTATTAACCGGCCGGCACGTAGCCTGGAAAGATGGCTTCGTAAGCTTAAACAAGAAAATAAGATTGAATATCGCGGTTCTGATAAAACTGGTGGTTATTTTATAAAATAATTGACATTTTAAAAACCTATTGCTTTTTTGCTCTTCATTTGATATTATAAACACACAATTACCATGCCCATTCGTTCTGCAGAATGAATATATCGTGGATGGCTCCGGAGACCCCGTACTGTTTTGGCGAGAGAGGGTCTTCACACAATGGCCTTGCCCATTTGCTCTGCAGGGCAAATATATAGTGGATGGCTCCGAGGCCCTTCTGTGCGTTTGCCCAGAGGGGCCGTTTTTTATAGCATATCTCTTATTAGAGCTCTGATTTTACTTAAATTATGATTGTCGACAGCCCCCTTTTTCCGAGATAGTCTTTTCGTGCTAATGGCTCTAGCCTGAGATAATAGCACCGAGCTAAAACCATAATTGCAAAAGAGCTTATAATAATATTTGTCACCTTCTTTTAATTTGCTAGATAACGGCACGACAAAAATCAGAAAATTATTAAATTTTTTTAAAATTAAAACTGGCCTTTCAAATTTTTCATTCTTGCCGTCTTCTTCGTGACCGATATTAGAACCAATACTCGCCCACCAAATCTCGCCTTCAGAAAAAAATATTTTTCTTGATTTTCGGAATAGCTCTAATTCAATTTTTATTTTAAACCATTTTAAAAGAGATTCCTTCTTACCATCATTAAATTCAGCCATAAAAATTTTTTTACGAATTAAGTTTTCAGTATAACAAAACCGAGATGAATTTTTTTAAAAGATTTTCATGCTTTAGCTAGCCATCTTTTAAAGGGTTCGGCTTTGGGTGAGGGAATTGATTGAATGATACGTAGGATTCCTTCGGTATTAGCACAGTCGGTGGCATATTTTTTGCCATCAGAGGCTAATAGTTTCAGTCGTTTACAAATTGTAAATAACTGAAATTCTGCCTCATTTTCGAACCGTCCGATTTTATCGGACGGTTGCTTGAACATCTCGTTGTTAATTTTTTGCTTTAAATCGTTCCAATACTTCTTGGGTCTTTCAGATCCAGATAGTACTCCGCACACATCCACCACCGAAAACCACCACTCATCATTTACCAGAACCCGTCTAATCTTTTGCCCCTCAAACAAAGCTACCTTTCCCAATTCATTTTTGTTTTTCATAGATTTAAGATTAATTATAATGACCGCATTATAACAAATATTTTAGTCTATATCAAGGCTAATATTAAGTAAAAAACTTATCAAGAAGAACTAAATAACAAATAAATTAATTTATTATTAAGGTTTGTTTTCCAAGCCCTTAACTGGTATAATATAAATTATGATGACTCTTCACGAGGCGAAAAATCGCCTAGAAAAACTGAAAAAAGAAATTGATCTCCATCGCTATAACTATCACGTCTTGGATGAGGAAACTATTTCCCCAGCCGCGCTTGATAGTTTAAAAATGGAGCTTTTTCGTTTGGAAAATGATTTTCCAGAATTAGTTACGTCAGATTCACCGACTCAAAGAGTGGCCGGCGAAGTTAACGTCCGTTTTAAAAAAGTGACTCATACTCGGCCGATGATTTCTTTATATGATGCCTTTTCGGAAAATGATATGACCGACTGGGAAAATCGCAATCGCCGTTTTTTAAATCGCCCTTTAATTGATGAATATTATTGCGAATTAAAATTAGATGGCTTAGCTGTGGCTTTGCATTACGAAAAAGGCCTATTAATAAAAGCCGCAACTCGAGGCGACGGAAAAGTCGGCGAGGATGTTACCAACAATGTCCGCACAATTTCTAGTATTCCCTTAAGCTTGCGCGAGCCATCAATTAAAGAATTAGTCGGCGCCGGACTAACGGAAGCCAATGCGAAAACTTTTTTAAATTTATTATTAAATTCAGAAATAGAATTGCGCGGTGAGGCAATCATGTCGAACGCGGTGTTTCAAAAATTAAATAAAAAATACGAAAAGGAAGGGCGGCCGCAACTCGCCAATACCAGAAATGCCGTGGCCGGATCGCTTCGCCAACTCGATTCAAAAATTACCGCTGAGCGAGAGTTGGAATTTTTTGCTTACGATTTATTAATCGCCGATTATCATCGGGGCGAGATAATTGAAAAAAGAGTCAGCGCTGATAAGATTGCTAATTTGTTAGGGTTTAAAACCGTCAAACAGAATCACGTTTGCCACGGGCTTAAAGAAGTTTTTGATTTTTATAATTTAGTCGGCCAAAAAAGAGAATCGCTGCCATATATAATTGATGGTACCGTCGTAAAGTTTGATGATTTAAAAATGTGGGAAACCTTGGGTGTAGTTGGCAAGGCCCCGCGCTATATGATGGCTTATAAATTTTCCGCGGAACAAGCGACCACCAAAATTTTGGACGTCGTCTGGCAAGTGGGTCGCACTGGCGCGCTAACTCCGACCGCTGTTCTTGAACCAGTGAGTGTGGCCGGAGCCACAATCGGCCGGTCAACGCTTCATAATTTTGATGAAATCGAACGTTTGGATTTAATGATCGGTGACACGGTGATTATTGAACGCGCTGGCGATGTGATTCCGAAAGTAATTGAGGTTTTAACAAACCTGCGTAATGGGAAAGAAAAAAAAATTCATCCACCAAAAATTTGTCCACGATGTGAAGAACCAGTCGAGCGAACTCCAGGCGAAGTCGCCTATCGTTGTGTTAATAAAAAATGTTTTGCGATGACGCTTCGTCAACTGATTCACTTCGTTTCGAAAGATGCCGTTGATATGTCTGGCTTGGGCAAAAAATTAGTTGAGCAATTTATTACTGAAGGTTTAATTAAGGATGCCGCGGATATTTATAGTTTAAAAAAATCTGATTTACTCAGTTTAGAACGCTTCGCTGCCAAAAAAGCCGATAATGTAATTGAAACGATAAATACCCATAAGTTAATTCCGCTAAATCGGTTTATTTATGCTTTAGGCATCCGTCATGTCGGAGCTGAAAGTGCCCAATTTTTGGCCGACAAGGTCGCAGCGGATATTAATAAAAACCAAATAAAACCGAGCGATTTAGCAGTTTATTTTTTGAAAACGAATTTAGAAGATTGGCAGGAGCTCGAAGATATCGGTCCAGTCGTCGCTAAATCTTTGTATGATTTTTGGCGAGACAAACATAGCGAGGCTCTGATGGAAAAATTAGAATCAGCCGGTGTGCGAGCCATTTTGAGCGAACGAGCCAGCGGCGGGGCTTTAGAAAATAAAACTTTTGTTTTGACTGGAACCCTCGCCACCTTATCGCGCAGTGAGGCCAAGAAAAAAATCATGGCGCTCGGTGGCAAAGTTAAAGAGAGCGTCGTTAAGGAAACTGATTATGTCGTGGTCGGCGATGATCCAGGTAGCAAGCTAGCTCAAGCCGAAAAATTAAACGTTAAAATTTTACACGAGGAAGATTTTTTGAAATTAATTTCATAAAATAATAAATATATGGCCACAAAAATTAAACAAATTTTGGCTCGAGAAATCTTAGATAGCCGCGGCTGGCCCACAGTCGAAGCGACGGTAATTTTAGATAACGATTTAGCGGCGAGTGCCAGCGTCCCATCGGGAGCTCAATTAAAAAATCTTGAGGCGATTGAAAAGCGAGACGGCGACCATAAACGTTATTTCGGACAAGGAGTTTTGCAGGCGGTAAAAAATGTGACCGAAAAAATAGCGCCGGCCCTCATCGGTCTGTCACCGCTTAAGCAAGAGGAGATTGATAAAAAAATGATTGAACTGGACGGCACCGATGATAAACGAAAATTAGGCGCTAATGCGATTTTAGCGGTTTCCCTAGCAGTCGCTCGCGTGGCGGCCATGTCAAAAAAACAATCGCTCCATCTCTATCTAAACGAATCTTTTTTTGAAAGCGCCAAGATGTCCGTTCCGGCTCCGATAATGACAATGTTTAATGGCGGTTGCCACGCCGATACAAATTTAGATTTTCAAGAATATCTTTTAGTTTTAAATTCTAAAGCCGATTGTTTTAAAAAATCATTTGCCAAAATGCTGACGGCCGGAACCGAAATTTATCATTCATTAGGTGAACTACTAAGCGAGGCTGGTTTCGATACCGACACTGGTTCCGAGGGCGGCTATGCGCCAGATATGGATTCCAGTTTGCAGGCTTTAGAACTTATTATGGCGGCCACGATGAAGGCCAGTTACGACCCCAATAAAGAAGCTAGATTAGGAATCGATATCGGTTCTTCGGCTTTGTATGATGAAATCAGCCAGAAATATATTTTTTCCTTAGACGATAATCATTTTACTCGCGAGAATTTAGTCGGCTTATATAATGAATGGTTACGCCGTTACCCTCTAGCTTATTTAGAAGATGCGGCCGCGCCGGAAGACATCGAAGGCTGGCGCCAAGTATTTGCCGAGCTCGGTTCGAAATTAATTTTAGCCGGTGATGACTTATTTGCGACTCATACAAATAATTTAAGAGCCACTTTAAAAGATGGACTGGCTAACACGATTGTCATCATTCCGAGCCAAGTTGGTACATTGACAGAAGCGATAGAATGCCTTAAATTAGCCAGACGACATAACTATAAAATTGTTATCAGCGCGCGCCGCGGTGAAACTAATGATGACTTTATCGCTGACCTGGCCGTTGCTTCGGCCGCCGATTATTTTAAAGGCGGTGCACCAGTTCGAGGAGAACGTTTAGCCAAATGGAATCGTTTACTAATTTTAGAAGACATACTATATGGAACAAAGTCAGCCAGATAATCCAGACCTTATTAAAAACAAGGCGACCGTGCCTCGGCCGGTAGTTCTTGTTTTAATCGATTCGTGGGGAATCGCTCCGCGCCACTCGGGCAATGTTTTCACAAATTTAAAACTGAAAACTTTTTCTCGACTCGTAAAAAATTATCCCATCGCTTTGCTAACGGGCAATGAAAAAAATCCAGTTGAACGATATAAAAGTTTGGGCGCTTCCGGTGTGCTTTCGGAACGATTATCAGGCGCCGGATTTTCTCAGTTAAATTTAATTGAAAGCGAAAAAGTAACTTTAGCTTGGCATTATTTAAATAATGGCCGCGAGCAACTCTTAGACAAAGAAGAGCTTCGCGTCGTGTCATCCCAACTTGGCAATCGCCGCGAGAATCCCGAACAAGCGATTCCGGAAATAATGAAGATTGCGGTGCGCGATATAAAAAGAAGCATTCATGATATCTTGATTATCAGTCTATCAAATTTAGATTTAGTTTCGGCGACCGGCGATTTAATCGCAGCGCAGGAAGCAACTAAAATATTGGATAAAAATTTGGGCAAACTCGTTAACGTGGTGTTAAAACAAAAAGGATTATTAATCGTCACGGCCGCCTATGGTCACGCTGAAGCGATGATTAATGAAGCCACTGAATTGCCGGAATTGGGAATCACAAATAATCCAGTACCATTTATTATTGTTAGCTCGGAGTATGAAGGGAAGACAATTGGTTTGCCGGATACTTTGGATAATGATTTAAGTTTAGTGGAAACAGTCGGCACACTAGATGATGTCACACCGACCATTTTAAAAATTTTAAATATTACACCGCCGGATGATTTGGTGGGAAAGAGTTTGATATAAAAAAACGGCCGGGTTCACAAAACTCGGTCGTTTTTAAAATCTGATAATTTAGTACAGCAGGAACCCGGCGACACTAACGGCGATACCAATCAAGGCGCCGATTGCGACTTGAAAAGGGGTGTGGCCGATGTGTTCTAATTGTTTAGGATAAGAGTTATCTAAAAAATCATCTTCCTTTAAATCTTTAACTAAAATGTTTAAAGTTTTACCGTGTTGGCCTAAATAATTACGCAGGCCGATGGCATCAGTAATGACAATCGACATAAAAACTAAGGCTAGAGCGAATTCGGCGCTAGCCAGCCCGAGGCGAAGGGCAATGATAGTCGCCAACGATACGACGGTGGCCGTGTGACCCGATGGCATATCGGAATAAGCAAAAATATCCTTCCAATGAAATTTGTGGCGGCCGAAAGATTTCAGAAAAATCTTGGTGCCCTGAGCTAAAATGAAAGCGATAACTGGGAACGCGAAATAAGGCATTTCCATATTTTAAAGATTAGATATCTAAATTAGTAACTTTTTTAGCGTGAGTTTGAATGAAGTTTTTGCGTGGGGCCACGTTGTCGCCCATCAACATATCAAAAATCTGGTCAGCTTTAGCGGCGTCTTCATTGGTCACTTGTTTAACAATTCTTTTTAGCGGATCCATCGTAGTTTCCCATAATTGTTCAGCATTCATTTCACCCAAACCTTTGTAGCGCTGAATATTTATTTTAACCACTTTCTTTTTATCGTCCTTGGTTTCTTCTCCTTCATTTTCAGTTTCAACAATCTCGGTTTCACCCTCATCAGTTTCCTCAGTGATTTCTGTGTCATCAGCCATGCCGCCCATTTCAGCGACTAATTTTATTTTTTCTTCATCGCTATAAGCATAATGGATGGTTGAGCCTTTCTTCAATTGATATAGTGGCGGTTGAGCAATATAAACGTGGCCATTATTAATTAGAGCCGGGAAGTGACGGAAAAATAAAGTTAAGAGTAAAGTTCGGATGTGAGCGCCATCGACATCGGCATCGGTCATAATAATGATGCGGTGGTATCTTAATTTATCGACATCAAATTGATCATCGATATTGGTACCCATGGCAATCACCAAATTTTTAATTTCGTTATTGGCCAACATTTTATCTAAACGCGCGCGCTCTACGTTTAAAATTTTACCGCGTAATGGCAGGATGGCTTGGAATCTTCGGTTACGTCCTTGTTTTGCCGAGTTGTGGACAAACACACCACTGGCCAAAGCAAAATTGTGAGTGCCAGGAACTTCGATATCATAAACGTCAACCCGTTTGCTGAGTTTAACAATTTTTTTAATCTTATGATTGTATAACTGAACCGCTTCAAGCAATTTATTTTCGTTAGATGCAAAAAAACGATTAGTTAAAGTGTCTAATTTTAATAAGTTAGTATTTCTTTTTTGTTTGCGAATGGTCTCATACCAACAAATGGTTCCATATTTCTCTAAAATTTCTTTCATGGTTGCCATTGAGTGTCGATAGTACGTTTCGTCGTAAGCCTTTTTTCTTTTTTCTCTAAAGTCTTCAGTCCATTGTTTTTTGGTTTCCTCGGAACGCCAAGCTAACAATTCTTCACTCATCCATTGTTCCTTGGCTTTCTCGTTTAACAGTTCTTTAGCTTCGGGATGGAGAGTAAAATATTCTTTAACTCGGGCTGCTTGTTTTTCTTTATTTATTGGATTTGCCCAGTATTCTTTTTGAACGTCATTTAATAATTTATTGTTATTTTCTCGATACTCTGGATTGCTATTATAGAAATTCAAAAACTTTTCACCCATGAATGTTTTATAGCCCTCATCTTCCCATTGTTTTTTGGCCCGGGCGCTTAAAACGTCCTTTATCTTTAACATGCTTTGGCTAATCTTGTATCGGTATTCTGGAGTTTTTTTAATAAGCCTGCATTTTTCCTGAACATCTTTTCTTAGAATTGTTTTTTCTGCCATTTCGGAGTGCAATTTCATATGATCCTCTTTAGAAAGACGGATTACGTTGTCAGGGTTGTTGTTTGATTTATTAAAATCGAGATGGTGTTTATGACCTTTAACCTCATCATTATATATAGAGTTTTCAATATTGTAGTTGTCAGCTAGTAAATGGGTAAATATCCACTTATTTTTATTAGAGTCCCACACCATCTCATAGTCTTTAATGGTAATTCGATTTTCTATCTTAGACAGCTTCCTATATAAAGGAGCTAAGTTCATGGTAATAGATAAGTTTTTTGCTTCAACGTAAGAGCCGTCCGCTAAACGAAACTTGTGATCGGGGGTACAAATTATTTCTTCGTCATTATCAAGAATAACTTTTATTACCTCCGCGTTCTTTTTTGTTTTTCGAGGATTTGTAATTAATCCGATTTCGATATATCCTTTGTCATTTAGCGTGTAGCAATAATTTTTTTTGCCTTCCTTGTCTTCTTTAATTAGTTCAATAAACGAAAGGTTTCTGTTATCGGTTAAAGAAATTTTAGTTTTTCCATCGAAACACCCTCCAGCACTATCGCCCTCAACAATATATAATTCACATTCTTCTGGATGTCTTGAAGAACAATCAGCAAGCTTACCAGGTAAAGTCATACCCTCTAAAGCCCCTTTACGTAAAATTGTGGCGCGAGCACTTCGGGCTGCTAAACGTGCCTGGGAAGACAAAACGCATTTACCGATAATCGCTTCGGCTTCTTTAGGATTTTCTTCCAAGAAAGTATTAAAAGATTCGCCGAAAGTTTGTTCGACGTAAGTTTTCATTTCGGCGTTACCAAGTTTGCCTTTGGTCTGACCTTCAAATTGAGGGTCTGGCAATTTAACAGAAATAATAACCGTAAGACCTTCGCGAACATCATCACCGGTTAAATTTTCTTGTTTTTCTTTAAGTAAATTTTTATTTCGGCCGTAATTATTTAAAGTTCTGGTTAATGCGGTTCTAAAACCAACCATGTGCGTGCCGCCATCAGGATTGTGAATGTTGTTGGCAAAAGCAATCGCGGTTTCGTTATACTCATCATTATATTGCAAAGCGACTTCCACCTTACAATCATTAACATCCTTATCAATATAAAAAATCGTATCGTGCTTTTTTGTTTTTCCGCGATGCAAAGATTTGACGTAAGATTTAATACCGCCTTCAAAATGAAATTTGTATCTTTTAAGGCGATGACCCTCGCGTTCATCTTTGACATCAATGGTGATACCTTTGGTCAGATAAGCCTGTTGTCTTAAACGGTCTAAAATTTTGCCCCAATTATATTCAAGCTCGGTAAAAATTGTCGGATCAGCTTGGAAAGTAATTTTCGTTCCATTTTCGGTGTTTTTACCAACTTCTTTGACCGGAGCCTGGGGAATCCCGATTTTAAATTCTTGCATGTAGGTTTTGCCATCACGGCGAACCTCAGCCTTTAAATAAGTACTTAAGGCATTAACCACGGATACACCGACACCATGAAGACCGCCGGAGATTTTGTAACCGCCGCCGCCGAATTTTCCACCAGCGTGTAGTTTGGTTAAAACCGTTTCTAAAGCAGAAATACCAGTCGCTTTCATCTTATCAACTGGAATACCACGGCCATTATCATCGACGGAAACCAGGCCGTCTTTGCCTAAGACAACGGAAATCTTGCTAGCATAGCCAGCCATCGCTTCATCGATACAATTATCGACAACTTCCCAAATTAAATGATGTAAACCGGCCGAAGAGGTGGAACCAATGTACATGCCGGGGCGTTTACGGACGGGGTCGAGTCCCTCAAGGACGGTAATGGCATCCGCGCCATAACTATTTTTTTTGTCTTGTTCGCTCATAAACATAAAAAACACCTATTAGGTAGGGGTATTTCAATTAATTTTAAACTATTGTTATTTATATTATAGCAGGTAAATTGGGGCTTAGCAAACAGGCCGGACGGACCATATATTGACATAAATTATAAAATGTGCTATGATGTAGCCATAGATTTGAACATTAAAAAAAGCGAAATTTAGGGGTAAGTTTAGTTATTTATCAAGACTCTAGAAATTTGGAGTTTTAATAAATGACTAAACCGATTTTAAACCTAAATTTTATAAAAATGAAAATTAAAGCAAGCATTAAAGCGTTTCTCGCAGACCCAAAGAAAGACATCCAGGCAATTCTGCCACAACTTATTTCCCTTAAAAAGGAAATCGAGACAATTAAGAATATGCCAAACAAAGTTGAGGGTGTCGTAAAACTTTTTCAGGTAATTTCACCACTTCAGGATACCGGTGGTTTCAGGCAAACAATTGATTTGCTAAAGCAGAAAAATCACGGGCAACTTGAAAAACAGCTTGAAGCTCTATCAGTTTTACAGAGTCACATCAACAGAGCTGGTCGCGAACAGTCCGGTTGGAATCGTACGCGCCCAGGAGAATCTGTCGATGCCACCAAGGTATATCTTGGCAACGTCTATGGTATCTGGACATTGACCGCAGATTACTGGTTGGCACATCAAAAAGAAAATGAAAAGGACCTTCGTCCCGATCTTTCCAGGAATCCCGAAAAACCAATAAGCACCTGGTATCTCATTAATGATTTCCAGTGCGGTAATTTCATCCAAAGCCACGTCGAAGGAATTCTGAAACAAATTTCAGTCCTTCAGAAAAGCGCCGCCTAACGTAAATAAAAATTTGCACAATGCAAATGACCCGTTTTCAAAAGAGAACGGGTTTTTTGTTTTTTGTGATATTATATAGATATAACACGTAATTAAAATCTTATGTCTAAAATAATCGTGACTGGTGGGGCGGGTTTTATCGGCTCAACTCTGGTTGATAAATTAATCAGTGAAGGCCATGAAGTGGTGGTGATTGATAGTTTAATTTCTGGAAAGCAAGAATATTTAAATCCGCTGGCGAAATTTTATCAATTAGATATCTGTTCGCCGGAAGTGGCTAAAGTGTTTGAAATTGAACAACCGGAATATGTTTATCATTTAGCAGCCCAAATTGATGTTAGAAAATCAGTTGAAGATTATGTCGAAGACAACCGCGTTAATGTTTTAGGTGGAGTAAATATTTTAGAAAATTGCCGGCAGTTTAAAGTGAAGAAATTTATTTTTTCCTCAACGGGCGGCGCGATTTATGGCGATAGTTTAGAAATCCCGACCACGGAAAATGCGCCCGCTTATCCAGTGTCCCCATACGGCATCCACAAACTAACTTTGGAAAAATATTGTAATTACTATTATCAAGTTTACGGTTTAAATTATACCGTGTTACGTTTCGCCAATGTTTACGGCCCACGTCAGTATAAAGGCGGGGAAGCTGGAGTCGTGGCCATTTTCATCGATCATGGGGTTAGCGGAAATGCTTGCAAACAATATGGCGATGGTTTGCAGACCAGGGATTATGTTTATGTCGACGATGTCGTGGCCGCTTTAAGCGCGGCGAAGTCGGTCGATTATAATCGGGAAATTAATATCGGTTGCGGCTTAGAAATTTCCTTACTTCAAGTTATCGAGGCGATCGAATCTGCTCTGGGCGCCAAATTAAATATCGAAGTTCTTCCAGGCAAACCAGGTGAGCAACGCCGCAGCGTCTTGTCTTATAATAAAGCCAAAAAAATTCTTAATTTTGAGCCAACCATAGATATTAATGAAGGCGTTAAACGGACGGTCGCTTGGACTAAAAGTTTGAAACAATAAATTTGCTATTTTCATTGAACTTGATATAATTATGTCGTGCTTGTGAGCGAAAGCTCCTTTCGGTTAGGGTTCTTGTGAGAGAATCAAAAAACTGCAGAGCAAGCACTCCAAAAACACCCTTTAAGTAAAAGGGTGTTTTTGTTTTATTCGTGTTCTAGATCAAGGTCACCAATCATCCTTTCCTTGTGTCTCAATGACCAGTAAGGCATTACGCTCCAAAAATGATATTGCCCATTTTCTCCCCCAACCCGCCTTACAATAATTTTAATTCTTATCTGTTTCTTAAAGCTTGTGATTGCCCAAAAAGAAAACCACTCCGTGATGTTTAATTTCAACACAGTTTCTGAATTATTCTTTACAATACACCTCCTGTATTCTTGTATGGTTGTCAAAATTCTTAATATTTCAGTGGCTGATTGAAAAAAAGAAAATTTATTTCGCTGTACCAATTTATTTCTTTCTGATCGATCTGAGTTATAATGCAAATGATATAATCCGTTAGCATTAAAAACAATCTTTGATTTCAAAGCCGGACAATAGATATTACCGATTTTCTTATAATCAGAGTGAACTTTTGTCTTTAATTTTTCGAATTCCTCTTGGTCAAAATTTATCATAGAACTTATATATAAAAATTACCAAGGCATTATAGCAAAATTAATACCGAATATCAAGGCTAATATTAAATAAAATATTTCTAAAGAAAAGTTTAAGATATACAAAAAAATATCTATGTTATAATATAAATATATCTTAAAACCTTAACAAATGAAAAAAATCCAGAAACTCGTATTCACCTTGTCGAAAATCGGTCTAGCAATTATGTTTCTAACTTTCACGACCTTTGCTGTCAGAGAGTTTTTGAAATGTCCAGATTCGAAACTTTTATCGCTCAGCTTTCTTGTCGGCGTAATGTTGGCAACGTTCTCTCCAATTTTTTTAACATTTTTTTCTCTAGCGGGAAAACTAAAAGCCGGAGAAATCAGTTTTAATGCCTTACTTAGATTTTTGCTGGCTTGCTTCTTATTTCTAGCAGCCAAACATTGCATCGGTATCCTGTACAGCGATGCCAGTTACTACCCAAGCCAGGCCTACGGCGACCTATTTGCTGAAACAGTATTTAAAGTCTCCACGATCATGATAATGGCTTATGCTATCAGATACATCCGTTTTAGAAAAATGGCGGTCACTTCTTAAGGGCTCTTTCATTAGTAAAGAGCCTTTTTTCGTGATATGATAACATTACTTATTTATTACCATAATTTAATATGAAAAAATTATTTATCGCCAATTGGAAGATGCAACTCGATTATCAGGGGAGCTTGGCGCTAGCAAAAAGCTATAACAAAACCTTCAAAAAGACCAAAAACGAAATTGTGGTCGTGCCAGATTTTGTGGCTCTGTCCCCAGTTAAAGAAATAATAAAATTAAAATTAGGCGCTCAGGATGTTTCGCCTTTTGTTAAAGGGGCCTATACGGGCGAGGTCAGTGCGAAAACTTTAAAACAAGCTGGCGTTAAATATGTTTTAATCGGGCACAGCGAGCGCCGTGGTTTTTTTAAGGAAGACTCATCAATGTTGAAATTGAAATTAATGGTGGCGCTTGATGCCGGTCTAATTCCAGTTTTATGTATCGGTGAAAATATCACAGCTTATAAAGCCAAGAAAACTCATAATGTTTTGCGCAAACAATTAGAGGAAGTTTTGTCGGGCATTACGATAACTAACGATAACGCGATAGCAATTGCCTACGAACCAATCTGGGCAATCGGCAGCGGTCAGACGCCGACTTCCGAAGCCGTTGAAGCGACCCATGTCTTCATTAAAGGGGTGCTCGCGGAAACAATTGGCCAAATCCCAAAGGTTTTGTATGGCGGGAGTGTGAGCGCAAAAAATGCCGTTGATTTTTTAGAATGGCCCAATATTGACGGCTTATTAGTCGGTGGGGCTAGTTTAAAAGTTGACGAATTTTCTAAAATTGTTAATGTTTAGTTTATGTTAACCATTTTTTCCATAATTTTACTTTTGGTTTGTCTGATTATTATTGCCACCATCATTATTAAGAAGTTTCCGGCTTTGGCAATTTTGGATGTGGAAAATATTCCGGGGCAAAAAGAAGCAAAGTTTAAAGAAGAAATAATTAAGAAACGGCTTGAAAGAGATTTGGCCAAATGGGGAATCGTTTTTGTAAAAATTTGGCATTTTTTTAACACGATAATTTCCGGACCATTGCACGCCGCTCACGATAAATTAAAAAAAATTAAGGACACTTATCGTAAAAGCAAAAAATTAACCCTCTCAGAAAGACGCGAGCACATCCGTAATTTATTTCGTGAGACCGAAGACAGTATCAAGGTAGACAATCTTGAAAAAGCGGAGGCTAGTTTAATCGAAATAATTAGTTTAGAACAAAAAAATTTACCGGCCTTTGTTGAATTGGCTGATGTTTATACACGCGGTAAGAAATGGGCTGAGGCGCGCCAAACTTTAGGCTACGCTCTAAAACTCGCCAAGAGTTCTAAGGATGAACATTTCATGGGAGATATTACTTTGCAGGAAATTCATTTTTCTTTATCTTGGGTAAACGAAAATTTAAACGATTACCCGGAAGCTTTAGATCATATTCGTGAGGCCTTAGAATTTGAACCGAATCAGCCGCGGTATTTAGATTTAGCGATTGACTTAGCCATCAAACAATTAGATAAAAAATTTGCGGCTGAAATGTTGGAGCGCTTCCGAGAGGTTAATCCGGAAAATGCCAAATTAGCCGATTGGGCCAAAGAAATTGAAGAAATTGAAGAAATTGAAGAAGTTTTGCCCGAAGAAGAATTGGCCGAAGAGGCGCCAGAAAAAGAAACCCTTGAATAATTTAGACAAATCATTTATCATAAACTTCGTTAGGGAATAAAAATATACGCCGTCTTAGCTCAGCTGGTAGAGCATCTCCATGGTAAGGAGAAGGTCTCGGGTCCGAATCCCGAAGACGGCTCAGAAAAAAGAAATCGACCTTTGCGGGTCGATTTTTTTGCAGCTCACTTCGATTTCTTAAATATTGACAAAAGATATCTTTAATGCTAAACTATTAACCTACATTAACAATTTTAAAACAGCAAATCATGAGAAAAGGAGCGATACTAATTATTATGTTGGCGAGTCTGGTGGCAATTAGTTCTTGCAAAAAAGATTCAAGTGGAGCATATCAAAAATATTATGCCATACCGGCCACAAAAAACATTTCAACCTTTGATCTAATCAACAAGGATGTGGATGTGGAATGGATTATTAACGGTGAGAAATTAGTGAAATTTTCTTCCACGGTGTCTCAGCAGGGCTACTCAACAACCGGAGTTCCCGTTTTGGTAATCAACGGATACTTTCCCGATCATTGGAGCGTCCATTACAATGACGTAAACCAACTGATAGTCAGCATTCTCTTTGCTAAAGAAGAAGTCCCAAAACATGTATACGCGGTAAAACCCGCTTTTATACAGAAGAGTTTGGTTTGGAACGGTATATCGTCTGCCGATATTGGTGTTTATGAGGATTTTAATGTGGTTGTCATAACCACTAACGGCATGTTTAGTCCCGATGAAGACGGGGTGAGCATGTGTATGAAGATTACTATCTACAAACAGAAGCACTAAGCTAAGACCGTATAAAGAAAACCCCCTTGGGTATTTTTATACGGTCTTTTTAATTTTTTGAAAATTTTTGATTTTTTTATTCAATTTACAAAATAACGAAAAAATAGCTAAATACCAATAATCTCATAATAAGCCGATTATTAGGCCTAATTGTCAAAAAATGTCATAAGATTTACCTAAGATATCCGCTTATTGACAAATATTTTTTAATTTGCTAAGTTAATGGTCAAGGTCTCACAAACCTTGACTATATAGAGATTATTTGAGAAAATATATAGACATTCGAACTTTAAAAATATTTGTTTATTTTACCAAAGTCGGCCTTACCCGGGTTATCTTGGATTTCATTAAATTATGGAATTTAGAATAATCCGGACAATGTTGCGAGGAGGTCAATAAACAAACAAACAATGAAAAAATTACTTATGATTTCCGCGATTGCGATCGCAATGTTCTGCTTCGTAAAAACTACGAGTGCACAATCAATGATTCAAACATTCAATTACGGCGCCACAGTTCAGAAGTACATTGAAGTAGGCGGTGGAGCTGTAGGAACCAACGCAAACCGTAAAGTTATGGGTTTTGCAGCAACTCTTGCAGGAAACTCAAGCGCAGTACTAATGCCTGGTGGCGGACACACATACATGGGAAGCCAGCAAAATGTTGTCTATGCTAACACTCCTTTTTCAGTTACTTATAACGGTAACAATGCAGCTCTTGATGCCTTACCAATACTCGCACAACAGGAAACAACTGGTGGAACTGGAAATGGTAGCTGGGATCGTTTGCAGACTGGAATTTCAATAGGACAGTACATTAATAATTATGCTGAAAGTTTCGTTACCAAGTTTATTTCTAATCCGGATGGTGCAAATACAGGAACATGGACTAACCAGACAGTATCCTTTATTAATGCTCCTCATAATGGAGAAGTAGAACAAGATTGGTATTTTGATGTTGCTCTTCCTCACGCATCTCCTGATTTTACAGCAAGTCAAAAATCACAAAAACTCAGTGCTGATGCTGGTACTGGTTATGCTTGTACTATAATCGCAACTTATACTGCTATATAGTAATAAATTTCTGATGGTATAGTTTTTCAAAGCTTAAACTAAGTTTAGCTTAATTTTTAAAGGCACTTCAACAATTGGAGTGCCTTTTTTCTTTTTATCAGTTTGGTAATTAACTTATAATTGCCCCTTGACAAAGTTTTAATTTTGCGTTATATTCTTCGGTGATAGTTTTACATAAAACTAAACATATGTTATTTAACATCAACCAATAAAATCGAGCGAAATGAAAAGGAAAGAAATGCTTTTATTTTTAGTTCTATTAATACCGCTTTTTTGCACTTCTCAGAATCTGATATTACCAAATATCAATGTTCCTGGAGAAGTGAGCCTTGGTGCTATAAAGGGGGCAGTCTTAGGTGAAAATTTAATGGGTCCTCGTAAAATTACATTTGCGGGAAATAAGATGAATTTTCAGAGGCCAGAAACTGGAGGGGGATCTTCGGGCTCTAATATTGAAGCTAATATCGACAAGCTTGAAACATGGTATTCGGGGAAAATATATTCACCGGGTATTGCGGAGCCATTTATCTTCACAAACAAAACCGGAGAGGAGTTGATCTTAATTGAAGTAAGTGTTTTTCCGACAAGATTGGAACAACCCTATACTCTATTAATGGATCTTGATATCCGGACCAAAACTAAACCGATTTCAGCTAATCAGTCCGATGACGCTGGAATTTATACAGCACAATTATTAATTAACATAACACAAATTTAAACAAGAAAAGTTAAGGAAATGAAAAAAATCATTATGTTATTTAGTTTTGCGATGATTCTTGTAATCAACGCCAATGCGGTGAAGGTTTCACCAGTAAGGTTCGATGAATCTATTGCCCGAGGGGCAAGTAAAGATTTTGTCTTAAATCTAACAGGTAGCAAAGGGTCATATAACCAAGACTTGTTAATTTATCCTTCAGATTTGTATATGAGTCGAAATGGCGCTTTGTCTTTTGATTCCATTAAAGACAGCAAGAATTCTTGTGTTAAGTGGATAAAGATAGAGAAAAGCCAGATCTCACTGCTTGAAGATCAGACAGTAAAATTGAAATTTAAGATTTCTATTCCGTCCAACGCTTCTCCCGGTGAATATTATGCCGTGATTATGGTTGAACCGGAAAAATTCTCTGATGTAAAAGACAAGAATAAACCCATAATGCTCAAAATGAAATCGCGAGTCGCGGTCGTTTTTGTGCTTCAGGTCCCCGGACGATCTTACGAAAAAAAAGGTGAAATTGCTGAAGTGAAAATTTTACAAACTGATAGTTTAGTAAAAATTTCTTCAGCTTTTCAGAATTCTGGAGACATTCACCTTGATGTAAAGTCTGAAGCGACAATCAGAAGCGCTGATGGCAAGATGACTTTTGGAACTTTTCCCTTGAAAGCTTTAAGCAATAGTAAAGATGAGGCCTTTGTTTTTCCCGGAGCGATTCGGGATTTCGAAGGGGTCTTAAAAAGACCGCTGCCGACCGGTGACTATTTAGCGGAAGTATCTTACAACTATGGATACGACTTTCGTAAGGCTCGGAAAATTCAGAAATTCTCAATAAATAGGAAAGTTCCTCTTGATGAGAAAAATGCCGAATTTGTTAGCTTGGAACCCAAAGAGATAAGATTACTTGTCCCCAAAGGAGGCCGTCGTATGCAAGTTGTCAAAATAACCAACACGGATTATCGATCATTAAACGTCAGTGTGGCGGCTAATGATTGGGCAAGCATTGCACCGAATAATTTAAGCTTAAAGCCTGGAGAAGTTCGTAATGTTATGTTAACCCTTGTTCCTATGTATGATCAGTCTCAAAATAAGGAGACCGTTGTTTCCTTTAAAGCAGACCGAGGAAAAGCCACAAATATGAAGGTATTTGTGACCGGAATCAAGGAAAATCTGACTGCCAGTCCGCCTAAGGACACAATTATCAATGTTAAAAAAACGGATAAAAAACCAACCAAAAAATCGACGAAATGAAAAAAATATTTATAATTCTGTTTCTTGGCTTGCTGCTTGCAAGTTGCGCAACGACCCATGAATCTGTCCTAGGAAGCGACCAGGTTAACAACATAAAACCGGCGTTAACCAGGGAAGCGATTGCTAGTCTTGAATCTTCCGAGGAAGCGGCCGCTGAAACTGTATATCAATCGAATATCTTCGTCCAAGCTCGAGACACGGCCAGACAAAAACGCGTTACTAATGTTTATGTGGACATGAGAATTAGAGATATCCTCATGGACATGGCCACTCAGGCCAACGTAGTAATATCGATTGACAATGCAGTTGAAGGGACGACCTCAATTACCCTAAAGGACACGCCCATCGAAAATGCTTTCGAGATGGTATTATTTCCGGGTGGATATAACTATCGTTGGGATTCAAAAACCAAATGTTATCTAATTGGAAAATCTCTTCCGGAGAACACCAGTTTTGATAAATTGACTACAACGACGGTAATCAAAACAAATCGCGGCGCCGATAAAGTAATTTCGCAATTGTCATTATTTTATCAACCGTTTGTGAAAGCAGACGGGCAGACAATTACAATTACGGCCACTCCAGACATTATAAATCGTCTGCAGCACGACATTGCTTTAATTGATCGGTCTAAACGGATGATTGAGATAAGTGCGCAGTTTGTTATGGTTGAGTGGGAAAAAGGAAAAAATCTCGGTGTTAAATGGAACGATTTAAATTTATCTGGTTTGGGAATTGCGGACATCATCAAAGGTGGAGCATCAGCCCTAACTGCAAATTTAGCCGCATCGTTAACCTCAGTTCTATCGGCAAATGGCTTTGACACAAAAATAAAGTCCATGGCCGAACCCAGAATTGTGGTTGAAGAAGGCGAAAAAGCCGACATTAACATCACGGAAAAGCATTTATTTTTAATCCTTTCCGGCGGTGGAGCGAATTATAACTACTTTACCACTAAAGATGTTGAGGTTGGGATAAAACTTAAAGTTCAACCTTTCGTCACTCGTGATGGTCAAATTCGGATTGCGATTAATCCTGAAGTCTCCGATATCATTGGAGAAAGAGAGTTTAAACAATCTGGCGGTCCGTCACAATTATTGCCAATCATTGCGAGTCGTTCCACGGAGACAATTCTCAAAGTTGCCAACGGAGAAACGATTGCCATTGGCGGTCTTATTACCAAGGTCGAACAAACCAAAAGAAGCGGTATCCCATTTTTTAGGAATATCCCTTTGGTTGGCCCGGTCTTTGGTAACAAAGACAAAAGTGCCAAAGAAACCGAATTGGTTATCTTTATCACATCAAAAATAATTGGTTAACAACTAACCGAAAAACACAAAGAGACTATGCATATAATGTGCCTAGTCTCTTTTTCTTTGGGACAGTAAATTATCTGTCTTTGATTTAAGCCCCAAATTTTGCTATATTAGTCAGGTGATAATATGAAACAAATTGAAGCTTTAAACATCTTAAAGGCGGGACATAATGTCTTTTTAACCGGATCGGCTGGATCGGGCAAGACTTTTTTAATCAATCAATTCATTGCTTATTTAAAATCAGAAAATATCAACGCGGGCGTGACGGCCAGCACCGGCATTGCCGCGACCCATATCAGCGGACGAACGATTCATTCTTGGTGCGGGCTCGGTATTGAAGAAACTTTTAATCACCAAGTTAAAACGTCAATTGCTAAAGGCGAGACTAAACAACGAATCAAGAAAGCTCAAGTTTTAATTATCGATGAAATTTCGATGTTAAGCGCTAGCCGTTTAGACTTGGTCGATACCGTCTGCCAAATGGTTCGTAAAAATAGCCATCCCTTCGGCGGTTTGCAAGTCGTATTAAGCGGTGATTTTTTTCAGCTTCCGCCAGTCGCGCGCGGTGAAGAAGATAAACGCTTTGCCCTTGAAGCCGATGTTTGGTCACGAATGAATTTAAAAATCTGCTATCTAGAAGAACAGCATCGTCATGAAGATAAAAAGTTTTTTGCCTTGCTTAACGCCCTGCGTGGCCGCCAGGATTTAGCCGGTGTGAAGAAATCACTAGCCGCCAGATTAAACAAAGAGGTTAAATCAAATATTAAACCGACCAAATTATATACCCATAATTTTAATGTCGATGCCTATAATATTTTAGAGTTAAGTCGACTTAAACAAGAACCGAGATATTTTGAAATGCAAACCCATGGTATTTCGACCTTGGTTGATAAACTGAAGAGCGGCTGTTTGGCCCCAGAAAACCTGGAACTTAAAATGGGGGCGGTCGTGATGTTCGTCAAAAATAATTTTAAAGAAAATTACGTCAATGGAACTCTCGGAAAAGTGGTCGGTTTCGATGAAGACAGCGGGTTTCCGATAATCGAAACTTTTAAAGGCGATATTATTGAAGCCAAACGGGAAAGATGGGAAGTCGAAGATAGCGGCGGCGTTATCGCGGCGATAAGCCAGATACCGCTACGTTTGGCTTGGGCGATTACGGTTCACAAAAGTCAGGGTATGAGTTTAGATTGTGCGGAAATTGATTTAAGCCGGACCTTTGAATATGGTATGGGCTATGTCGCCCTATCCCGTGTTCGTTCACTTTCGGGTTTAAAACTTTTAGGGATTAACGATATGGCGCTCGAAGTAAATTCCAAAATGATTGAGTTTGACGAAGAGTTTCGCGCGCGTTCGGCCAATGATTTAATCGAATTTATTGAAGGCCGCTCGTATAAACTAACTTTGGTATAAAAAAACCGACTAGCATTTTAAGGGCTAATCGGTGTGATATAGAGAGGGATTGAGAGGGTGCGATTTTTTATTTTTTTAAATACGTCAGAGTCATAACGCGAACCGCTGTCTCGTTAATTTCTGGTTTGTCTTTGTCTAAAATTTCCAAGAATAGGCTCTTCTTTTTATTTCTTTTTTCTATCGCATACCAGATGCCGCTTGAATTAGGAGTAGACTCTAAAATTCCGGTTTCCATTAAAACGGGTAAGGCCAAAACGAAGAAATTGTGATCACCGTAAACATCAAACGAAATAGTTTGCTTACATTTTAAGCCATTCTTAGAAGGAGCGTTTTCTTTTGTTAAGAATATATTTTTAAACTTAGAGACATCTCCGGATCTAAGGGGGAAGTTTGGTCGTTTGTGATGGGTTAGATAGGCTACTTTGCCCGCTGTTACCATGTCCAGGGTGTCATAACCACTTAATAGAGAGTCTGTTAAATAGTTTGGCTTAACTAGAATATATTTTGCACGTCCTTTAATCATTACCGGCATTAACCAGGATACAAAATCATTCATCAATTGCCTTTCTGAAAATTGGAGGGGCACTGAATCCGGCATGTTCTTAAACACTTCCTTGGCTTCCTGCGGAGAGATGTAACGTTCCCCAAAAAAATTCTTGACTTGGGTTTGTGAAAACCCCGAAAAATTTAATAATACGACGAAAATCAAAATTATTGTTTTCATGGCTTTATTTTTTGGTTGGTAATGTCCTATATGCGTTTATCCTATGATTATTTTACAGATATGTCAAGATATTTTCAAGTAAATTTTGATTGACTAAATATGTATTTTATGTTATAATTTTAAATTGATAAAAAGGCCATATTAAGTTATAATAAATTGAAATATAACAAACAAGCTTATGCCTAACTTGCTAATCACTCCGATACTTTTTAATTATAATTATTTAGACAAATTGTCTGATGAGGCGGCCGCCCTATTGTCGTTAAACTTGGGCGATGACAGCCGTCGCCAACAATTCAAGATTTCGATTTTTCTAAACTTTAACCGTTACCTGACTTATTCTTTACTTTTTTTGCCGGAAGTTGAGGCGGAAAATTTGTTGGCTGAATTAAATCCGGCGATGCAGGCAGGAGACGAAGCGGAAACTTTAAATATTTTAGATAAAAAATTTGAATCATTTTCAGAAATTAGAAGTGATTTTTTAAACATTATAAAAACTCTAAAAAAATAATTTATGAAATTAGATAGCATCAAAAATATTTTTAGACATAAAACTCCGGAAGCACCTCAGGCGCCTATTCAACCAGAAATTAAAGAGAAAATTGCCAAACAAGATATCGCTAAAATTCAAACTGAAGTTTTTGAGAGCTTTTTAAGTGAAGCTAAGGATATCGATATCAGCGGCGAGTTGGCGGAAAATGAAATTGTGAGTGTTTTAGGAAAAAATACTCAGGAGTTTGTCACTGAAAAAATTACCGATCCGCAGATAACCGAAGTGAATCAAGAAACATCTAAAAATATAGAAAAAGTTTCAGAAAATAAATCCATTTTGGAAAAAGTTCGAGGACTGGGCCACGCCGCAATTATTACGGCCATGTTATCTTTAGGGATTAATTCAGCTTTTGGCGCCAATGAAAAAGGCGGGAGTCTTGATAAAAATAAAACTGAGCAGGGGGCCAATAAAGATAAAGAAAAAATATTTACAATTTCGGCCACCAGTTTTTTTGAAACCGACAAAGCTGATATAAAGGATGCCTCAGAACTCGGTGATAAATTTGATAAATTTTTAGCATCGGTAAATTCAAAAAACTTCGAGGAAGTTTTGAATGAAGATTGGACAGTTAAAGGATCGAGCGACGAACGTAAAACCGTAAATTGGAACGCCAGCAATGAAGAACTCACAAAGGCGAGAAATGAAGCGTTTATAAGGGTTTTAGAAGATGCTCTAGCTAAACATGATTTTTCTAAACAACTAAGTTCAGAACAGATCCAACAGATTAAGGCTAAAAAAATATCAGGCGAATATCCTAAAAATGGCGCGGAAAAAGGAGTTACTTATTTAACCGATTTAACCAAGGAGAATGGCGAGAAATATACTCAGGAAGAAATCGCCTCGTTTAGTCCGGCGGACCTTCTAAAATTATACGATAAATGCCGTTATACAAATTTTGAAGCGGAAGTAAAAATAGAAAAACCAAGTTTTTCAGAAATTTTAAACTATGACGAATGCGTGATTTTAGTTGACAATAGTCCGTCAATGAGAAATTCACAATTAAACATGGCTGGAGAATTGCAGAAATTAAATGGCGATAAGCCAGTCACAGTTGTCTATTATTCTTCGGAAATATCGGCCACCGAAGAGCGAAGTAATAGTAAGGAAGCGGCAGAGGTGATGTCGAAAATGCCAACCAAAGGGTCCGACAAAGAGAAGGCAACTTCCTCGGCGATTGAGTATTTAGAAAAAATAAATATTAAAGCTGGCAAAGAAATGCCAAGCCGAATCCTGTATATCTGCACCGATGAGGGTGTCCAGGACGCCGAAAAAACCAATAAATTAATGGCTTTGGCGGAGCTGACCAATACCACAATTAAATTTTTAATGTTTTATGAAAATGGGTCTAAGTCAATAAATATTGGTTTAAAAGAGATGAACGATAAGACAGACAAGATAGCCGAAGTGAATATTAAGTTAAAACAAGAAAAAGCTAATTTACATTTGGCGGTTACAGTTGATCGGGCCAACACATTAATTAGCCGATTAATTTCAAGTTCTAAAGGGAATGAATATATAAGAATGGCTTTAGAAAAGGATGGCATTGACCTCGGAGATTTGGCTGCCGCCAAAGAGCAGGTCATGCATAAAAATTTCATAGATTTAAAGTCCTTAGCTAAATTGCCCCAGGCAAGAGACGCCATCAATGCTTTAACCGAGCTAGCAAAGGCTAGATATACAGCGAGTAAGGCTGAGGAGCTAACGGTTGAGACTTATTTATCGACTGCCAATATAAATATTACGGCCCTTGAAGACGAAAAAGGAAAAACCGTGAATTTTCCAATTTAATTATTTAATATTAGAAAAAATATACAAAGAAGTGAGTTCTAAAAAGCTCGCTTTTTTAAATTTTAGCTCGTCATTGACAAAATTGTATAAAAGTGCTATACTTTTGTTAATTCAGATGAGCTATGGTTGCAGTTGCAAGGAAGGCTCTTTAAAAAGTAAATAAACAAAAAAAACAATATATTATGGCAACAACAACGATGTCTAAAACGGAGATTGCGAAAACCGAAATGACTAATGCCCAAATTTTCGCACTGGCTTGGGGTATATTTTTTATATCCGTAACACTTTTGTTGTTGGCCGCAACAATCCTCTTAACTGTTTATGGTATAGGTTTTGGTTTTGCTCTCAATTCACTCTTTTTACTGCTTTTGATTCCAGTAATTGCTGGCGTCACAATAGCGGTGGTGAAAAAGGTAACACCTCCGATGTATGAGGATTTGTATGAATGGAACGGTCGGGTTATGGAACCTTTTGAACCAGGACCTCATTATCCTTTCCCATGGTTTGGTTTTTTGAAACCAAAAGGAAGAATGCCGATGAATATGCAGTTCGTCCACGTTTTAAGTGGCGACAGAACTGGCTTACCTCCAAAAACAGTTGCTAAGTATCAATTCGGCGGACAAACAAATGTCGAAATTGGACGAGGCGTCAAAACTGGTGGTTTTGTCCGTTTGTATTATTCCATTGGGTTAAAAATCGTTGACTCAATCAAAGCAGCCTACGTTCAGAAAGACCTCTATAAGTATATCGCCGGAATTATTGAGGAGCGCGTAAATACTCATGCTCTTTCAGAAAGCCCTGAGGAATTTAGCAGCACTTTTTATGATGCTGCTTGGAGCGAGAAAATTATTAACAACGCTAAAGGAGATATTCTCAAAAACTTGGGCGTTGAGCTGAGTGTACTTATCCCAGGCGACATCATCAATACTCCAGAGGTTGAAAAAGCCAGACAGGATGTTGAAGTTGAGCGTCGCAGAAAGGGAACCCTTGATGAGAAGCTGATTAATATGAAAGTTGAAAAGGATATTGCCCACGAACAGCACCTAATCGCGGTTGATTTTATTAAAAAAGTCAAAGAAACGAGCGGTGCATCTGGCGACACCTTGGTTAGCTTACTGGCCAGACAAATGACCCTTGATGCTGTTATCGAGGCCACAAAGAATGGACATTTAGCTTACATGGATGGATCAGAAGGCAAGGGCCTGATGAATTCAATTGCCATCGGTGTGGGAATTCAATCTGGATTAGGCGGTTCAAAGTCTGACTCTAAAAAAGATGATTCCGACAAAGATGAGTCTAAAAAAGACGACGGCTCAAAAAATAAAAACAAAAAAAGATAAGGAGAGTAATTATGTTCGATATGAGAAATTTAGGAGTTGATGATGCAGCCGAAACTACAGCCACAGCTCAAGGAAATGCAGATGCCGGTAATACAGAAGCTGGTAATACAGCAACAGTTAACACCAAGAGAAAGGAAACATGGCAGGATAAAGCGTGGAATTTTTTTATTACGGCTGGAGTTGCCTTTGCTTCTTTCTTTTTAAGCTATTGGGGTTTGCATTTCTACATTTCCAATGTATTGATATGCAATCTGATTGCGCTCGTAGTTGCCCTGTTGGCCCTGTCATATGTAGATTCCGTGTTAAAAACGGAAACAAAAATGGCAACGCCAATAATAATTCTTTTGGCAATCATCATGATTTTTAGGTTGGCGGCTTATTATTCGGAACATCCGAGCGTACCTGAAATTGATCGTTCTGTTCCTCAATTATCGTCGGAGACTGGTACCATTAACAATGTTAAAGGTGTTTGGTTCACTGATCATTCTTTTAATGCAGGAGACGTTATGACGATTGAAGTAAAATATAACGCCGTAAAGATAGTCGGAGGAAGACTTCTTGAGCCTGGTATTTACAAAGACCAGAGAATGCCTGGGCCGGGAATCGTAATATTTGAAGGAGTGACTAACGCTCCAGTTCAAGTAAAAATAATTTATTAGTTTTGTATAGAGAGATGAGTCAGTAATTGATTTGTCTCTCTTTTTTTTGCTTTTTATAAATAATATAGTATAATATAAAGTATAAAGTTTATAAACACTTATGAAAAAAATTATATTTTGTAGCATCCTTGGTTTTATTGTCTTATTGGGTAATGTACAATTTACTTTAGCAACAAATTATGGGTGTCAATGTAAAGATGGGACAAAATCTACTGTAACTGCCTGCGCTGATTGCACAAAGAATTGTACTGATAAAAAAGGCGTAGATACTTGTAAATCGAGCGATGCCCCCCAAGCCCCAACCTCCGTCTCCATCCCCAACCCGCTCGGCACGACTGACGTCAGTCAAGTTGTGGCCACGCTAATTAATTTCGTATTAAGTCTTGTCGGTTCGATATCCCTTTTGCTTTTTATCTACGGCGGCATCACTTGGATGACTTCGGCTGGTGCTCCGGCTCAAGTTAAGAAGGGCAAGGATATCGTTATTTGGGCCATCATCGGCCTAGCTGTCGTCTTTACTTCCTATATCATGGTCAAATTTGTTATTCAGGGGATTACCTTCGGGGGCTAAAAATATTTCAAAAAAAGTAAATCCCGGCCAACCAGTCGGGATTTTTGTTTAGTTGACAATGGCTGATAATTTATTTATAGTGGAGTAAGTTAAATTGGGTCGATACCGAAGCGGTCAACCGGGACAGACTGTAAATCTGTTGGCCTTGCGCCTTCGCAGGTTCGAATCCTGCTCGGCCCACATAATTTAAAAGCGTCAGATTATATCTGGCGTTTTTTATGATTTATTGATAAAATAGGAGTATGAAAATAATGGATCCCGACAACATGGGTTACAGTTTTATCAAAATTTTTGCCGTGGAATTTATTCTGGCGGCGATTATTGTGGCTTTAATTCTATTTTTATAAATCAATGCCAGAACTTCCAGAAGTTGAAACAGTGCGGCGCGATTTGCAAAAGCATCTGTTAAATAAAAAAATCAAAAGCGTGACGGTTTTAAATCCTAAAACCGTAGGCGGTAAGCCAGAAGACTTTGCCACTAGTTTGCAAGGTGCTTTTTTAAAAGACATTTTACGCCGCGGGAAATTGTTAATCTTTAAATTGAACAAGCCCAACTTATTTCTGCTCACTCATTTAAAGATGACTGGGCAGCTGATTTATTTAATAAAAAACGAAGTTTATGCCGGCGGTCATGGAGAATCTGACACGGCTGGCAAGTACGCCAGAGTAATTATAACGTTCGCCGACCAGAGCCGTTTATTCTTCAACGACCTGAGGAAATTCGGCTATATGAAGTTGGTTGATCAAGAAGAGTTGGACAAATTTATCCTCAAGAATTATGGTCCGGAACCGCTGGATAAAGATTTTATCCTTAGTGATTTTATTGCCACGCTAAAAAAGCGGCGCCGAAACATAAAATCAGTCTTGCTCGATCAGAAAATTGTGACCGGTTTGGGTAATATTTATGTTGATGAGGTTTTGTTTGCGGCCGGTGTTAGGCCAATGCGCTTAGCCTCCGAAATTACTAAGCTTGAAGCGACGAAAATATTTACCGCCATCCCCAAAATTCTTAATCTGGCCATCAAACATCGCGGCACGACATTTAACAATTATGTCGATGGTAAAGGACGAAAAGGGAATTTTTCTAAGATGTTAAAGGTTTACGGCCGTGCTAAGGAGTCTTGTCTTATTTGCTCTAATGCGATTATTAAAACCAAAATAGCGGGTCGGGGAACACATTATTGCCCGCATTGTCAAAAATAATGAAAAATAACGCTTGACTCTTTGGTAAATATTAGATATTCTTAGGTCAGTCAAGATAATTAAAAGTTAAGTAACGCGCCCTTCCCGTTACCTTGATCGGCGTCGTTTTTAAAAAGTTTTATGTCCAACGATAACATGATCAAGCTGGAGTGCACCGAATGTAAAAAGGTGAATTATTTCTCCAGAAAGAACAAGAAAACTCTAAAAGCTAGATTGGAAATGAAGAAGCATTGCCCGACCTGCGGCATTCACACATTACATAAAGAAACCAAATAAGCGACTTAGTCATCCCGTCATTTTTTGCGGGATGATTTTGTAATAATTTTTAAAACCATGTCCAAGAATTTATCCAAGCCGTTTCTAATCGCCTTGGTTATCATCACGCTGATAGCGTGCTATTTTGTTTTTAAACCATTTCTAACCATCATCGTTATCGCTGCGATTCTCGCCACCATTTTTTATAAACCATACATGGTTTTAGTTAAGTTTTTAAAAGGACGAAAAAATTTGGCGGCCCTTCTGATGTGCTTATTTTTGGTAGTTATCGTAATTATCCCGACAGTTAAGGCCGTTCTCTATACGGCGGATAAGTCAGTTCAGGCTTATACGGAAACGACTGCTTATTTTAATAATCATAATTTTTCCGATCTATTTAAGGCGCCGTTTTTTGAAAGACTGAATTTTGATGGCGTAAATTTACAAAAATACAATAATGATGTTGCAAAAAATGTCTTATTGGATTTCTTACAGAAATCAAGCAATTGGATGCTCTCGGGAGCGACTTCAGTCTTAATGGAAACGACTAATTTTATAATTTCGCTACTGATGATAATCCTGACGATGTTTTTCTTTTTTGTTGACGGCAAAAATATGCTAACTCATTTGTCATACCTATCACCGCTGGAAGATAAGTATAATCGAGAAATATTTAAAAAATTTAGAGAAATAAGCTACACCACCATAGTCTCAACTTTCGTGGTGGCAATTGCCCAGGGCGTAGTTGGCGCTTTAGGTTTTGCAGTTGTCGGCTTTCCAGCTTTTTTAGCCGGCATCATAGTCGCTCTTTTATCGCTCTTACCTTATGTCGGCTCGGCAATTTTTTATATTCCAGTCGGAGTTTATTATTTACTGATGGGCGACACCTGGCAAGGAATGTGGATTTTAGGCTGGGGATTTTTAGTCGTCAGTACAATTGATAATATTATTCGCGCTTGGATGCTTAAAGACAAGGCGCAGATTAATCCAATTTTTATTGTCTTTTCAGTTTTAGGCGGAATTGTCCTGTTTGGTTTTTGGGGTGTCGTTTTAGGCCCCTTGGTCGTGGCGATTGCGGCCACCGTTTTACATATCTACAGTTTGGAATTTGCTCCGGAACTAAATGCCGTATCGGATTCAGCCAGACTTAAAAAAGATAAATAATATGTTAAATATTTTAGGAAAAATTGATTTGCCAAAAATTGATCCCAGGCCTGAAGAATTTCGGGAGCTGTTAGAAGGGAAAATGCGAGGTATCAAGCAGGAAGTTAACGAATTTTATGAATACGAATTTTTAGATGATGCTGCCAAGGTTAAGATGGAAGGCGCTGATCTAGAGGCTGATAATAAATTTGTCGCCGAAAGAGAACGGACTTGGGCGGGCGAACATCATCAATCGGTTGATGAGTGGCGAAAGGGTCGTGATAAAAATCCGGCAACAATAACGGAAATGGCCGTTACACTTATATTGCATAAATGGCTAGGTGAAGACTTTGTAATTGCTCGGGCCTGTAGCTATGATGATTATAAGTATGGCGTCGATAATGTTTTGATTGATAAAAAAACTGGGGTGGCTGTTTGTGGTTTTGATGAGGTCCTCGGGTTTACCGGAGATGATGGTGGAGAAAAAAAAGATAAAAAAATCAAAGACGCAATTTTAAACGGCGGCAGTTCATTAAAGTATGGCGCAACAATTGAGGACGCTAAACTTAAAAGACGGGACTTAAGAAGCATGCCAACCTTCTGTCTATCGCTATCCAAAAAGGAATTGATAAATTTACTGGTTGATCTTAAAAGTTCAAATACAAAAACGGAGAATGAAAAAAACGTGATTTTAAAACTGGTAGCTTCTTTAGGGAATCAAAATGAGGAAGCCAAAAAAATCGCGAGCAATAATTTTTTGAAAAAAAATCTGGAAAAATTTGCCGGTTCTTTAGAAATAATTAAAAATATAATTAATCAATAAATTTATGTTAGGCGAAAAAACCCAAAAAAATTTAGAAGAAGCGTTTGCCGGCGAATCAAAAGCGAGAAATAAGTATGATTATTTTGCTTCAGTAGCACGTAAAGCGGGTTACATTCAAATGGCCGATATTTTTGAAGAAACGGCTTTAAATGAAAAAGAACACGCTAAGATTTGGGCTAAGCAATTAGGGATAATTGGGGACACGGCAGCCAATTTAAAAGCAGCCTTTGAGGGTGAAATGTTTGAAAACATTACGATGTATCCGAAGATGGCGGTTGATGCGATTGAGGAAGGTCATATGGATATCGCCAAATTATTTCAAGAAATTGCCGAAGTGGAAAAAGCCCACGAGGCGAGATATCGAAAATTATCAGCTAATCTGGAAAACGGAGAAGTCTTTAAGCGGACTGAGGTAAAACGTTGGAAATGTGCTAATTGTGGATATATCCAGGAAGGTGAAGAAGCTCCAGGCATTTGCCCGGCTTGCTCTCACCCACAATCTTACTTTGAAATTTTAGCTGAAAATTATTAATTATTAATTATAAAAATTATGCCTAATCGAGTTGATAAAATTTTTGTTTGTGAAACTTGCGGCAATGAAGTGCGGATGGAAAAAGATGGTGGCGGTCATTTGATTTGCTGCGGGCAGGAGATGAAGGAAAAAACTGAAAATCAGGAATAAAGAAAAGCGCCCGGAAACGGGCGTTTTTGGTGTTGACCAAGATGGTTTTTTAATTTATACTTATTTTGAATGAAAATATTGCGGGATTAGTATAACAGTAGTACGGAGGCCTCCAAATCCTCTAGCGCAGGGGCGGCACCTGCATCCCGTGCGTATAAAAAACACCAGTTCGCCTGGTGTTTTTTAGAATCCACTTTTTAGCCGGCTAATGTTATAATATAGGTATAACCGTAAAACATGAAAAAAGTTTACCGTCACATTTTTAAAACAATTTCAGTCATAATTTTGGCTGTTATTATGTTTTTGGCGGCCGGTTTTTTTGCGGTCAAATTCGGTTTTACCAATGTGGCCGGCGAGGAGGATGCTAATTCATTTGCCTATAACCAAATTGCAAAAATTGAACCGGTGAAAAACGGTTTGCCAAAAAATTTATCGGTTTACGGCGAATCTGAAAATTATAATTGGTGCCGTTTAGGTATGGCCGCCGAGGTTTCCCCCTACGACGCAGCCGGAATGTTAAAGGCCTATCAAAAAACAAAATCCAAGGAATTGCTCGATCATATGATTCTGGTTCTTGAGCTGAGGAAAGGCGGCAAATTATCACCGTGCAATAATGAACCTGGTTTTTGGAATGAAAGTAACTTAAACGAGGCTTTGGCTAAACCGATAGGTCAAAGTTCATATACTTGGATAAATAGCGAACCGTGGCAAGTAATCAAAGAATCAATTCTTAAAGAAAAACCACAAATTGACCAGGCGGCAAAAGTGGCCGGAGTCCAGCCTCGACTGTTGGTTTCAGTGGCAATCGTTGAACAGTTACGTCTTTACTATACTCAACGCGAACTATACGAAAAATTATTTAAACCGCTTAAGATTTTAGCGAACGCGAACAAAATGGCATGGGGGACGATGTCGATTAAAGAAAAAATGGCTATCGAAACTGAAAATCATTTGCACGATAAAAATTCGCCCTATTATCTTGGCCCGGAGTCTGAAAAATTGTTAGATTATTCGAACAGCACCGATGTTGCTAAAGAAAGATATTCCAGGTTAACCGATGAAAGAAATCATTATTATTCTTATCTATATGGAGCTCTGATAATTAAACAGTTCCAGACTCAATGGCAAAAATCGGGATATGATTTAACGTATCGGCCAGAAATAATTGCCACCCTTTTTAATATCGGTTTTTCGCACTCTGAACCCAAAGACAACCCCACAGTCGGCGGCTCTACCTTAGATATTAATGGTGAAAAATATTACTTCGGATCGCTGGCGTATGAATTTTATTACTCCGGAGAGCTGACCGAAGAGTTTCCTTTTGAATGATATTATTTTTAAAATTGTGCTATAATTAGTCTATAAATTCCTAATTAAAAATCTAATTAAATTTATATGTCATTTGAATTAAATTTAAATCAAGATAAAATACTTTTAAGCCGTGAAAAAATAGAAGATGAAATTTCTGATTTTAAGCGCTTGGCATCAGAAAAATTTACCGGTGAAGATTTAAAAAATATTAATGAGGCTTTGGATTTTATGCTTAAAATTCACTTGCCACAAAAAGACAGATTTGATGGGCGCCCTTTCGCGAGCCATCCGTTGGCTGTTGCCAAAAGAGTTATTGGTCTTAGTGATAATCCTGAACTAGTGATGGCGGCTCTAATTCATGATGGCGTTGAAGATCAGTCAGATCATATATTTGCCATGCGACTTGCCAGAAAATATCCAGATAGAGACTTTATCCACTTTGAAATTGATGAAAATGTGAAAGAAAAGTATAAAGAAATTTTTTCAACTTGGAGTTTTAGAGAAATCGAGGATAGATTCGGAGATGCGGTGAAATATTATGTAGAGAACATGACCAATCATGATTTTAACTCATTGGCTGAGGACTTGGGTCTCGAGGGCGAGGAAAAGCAAGATTTTATCAATCGTCTCTATATTGAACATGTTGAAAATATCATGAATGACCCAGAATTATTTACCTTAAAATTGGCAGACCTTTCAATTAATGTCGATTTGCATTCGCTGGATCCCGAAAGTAAAAAATATGCAAAACTAAAACGAAAGTACAAGTCAGTCATTGAAACCGTGTTGGATAAGTTGAAAAATATTCAAACTAGTCACCCGCTGTATGTTAATCGTGATGATATTATCGAAGATTTAACTAAGATATATAATCAGCAATATAAAACAAATTAAAAGTTATAAAATAAAAAATAAGGCCGAAATAAGCTTTATTTTTGTTTTCTTATGCTATAATTTAATTTATGACTACACTAGACTCAAAATACATCCCAAAAGCTAAGGGGAAAAATAAAATAAAAAAAGCCAAAAGAGTTGTCGCGGCACCGTCTTTTCCGACCCCCATTCGTCAAGTCGAAACAAAACCACTAAAAAAGAAGTCGCCTTTTGGCGATCATTATGTTTGGTCAAAATAAGTATGGATTATAGATTAATTATAATAATTTGTATATTTGCGGCGATAAACCTGTTTGCTTTTATCGCTATGCTGGTCGACAAAATTAAGTCAGCCAAACCGGGAGCCCAGCGCATATCAGAGGGCATGATGTTTTTTATGGCCACGATTTTTGGTAGTTTCGGGGTTTATGCCGGCATGTTTTCGTTCAGACACAAGACACATAAATGGTATTTTTTAATCGGCATCCCGTTTTTGATAATTGAGAATATCGCTACAATTTATTTAATATATTTATACCTATAAACGTATGGATAATCAAAAAACAGCGCCGATTAAAGCGCTGTTTTGTTTTAGATATTTTTTCCGATATCGCTTAGGAATTTTGAGACTTCTTCAAGCTTTTTTAATTTGCTCGGCATAATTACTTCTTCGGCGAAGAACTCCATCCGCTCTAAACCCTCAGTAAGTTTTGTCTGACCACCTCGAGCAAGCACTACATAACTGACCCTAGCATCTTGGCTGTTGGCTTCACGGCTGACAAGCCCGATTTTTTCCATTGGTAAAAGCAGGCGAGTGATTCCGGAGGCCGTTAGTCCGAGTTTGTTGGCTAAATCAATCCGCCTCATCTTCGAATCAGAAGATTGGCTTAAGTGGAAGAGAATAATAAACTCATTTAAACTGATACCATTTAGACTGCTGTCCATTCGCCTGGTCAATTCAGTTTGAAATTTAGCGATCGTTAAGAAAAAATTTACGGTCTGACTAATTTGATTCATATATTTTTTGTTAATTGATTAATCTTTGATATATCAAGTATATATCAAGCAAAAGGTCTTGTCAAGCGGGCGTGACATGAGGCCTGAAAAGTGCTACAATAATAGGCAGTTATTTATTAACTAATTGAAAGGGGGTGAAATATATGATGGGAGATTTCTACAACTATGGTCCAGGATATATGTTCGGTTTTGGCTGGATTTTTATGATTGTCTTTTGGGGATTGCTTATCTGGTTTATTGCCGCCTTGATAAAAGCTTCGATGGATAAGGATCACTCTATGCATCTTCATAATAGGGAGCCCGAGAAAAAAGATAGCGACCAAGCGCTGACTATATTAAAGGAACGATATGCCAGGGGTGAAATAAATAAAGAAGAGTATGAGGATAAGAAAAAAACATTAATGATGTAGCCGGAATAATTATTCTTATTTTCTCTTGACGCTTTTTTATGGCTGGTGTAATATATTGATACCTCCCCCTAAGGGTAGGGCATAATGTTTAGTTTATGAAAAAAGAACCGCTTACTCCAAGACAGGATGTGTCGAGACGTTTAAAGATTGCCGAGGGTCATCTTAGAAAAGTAATCCAAATGGTAGATAGTGGTGTCTACTGTATTGATGTGCTACAACAGACGAGTGCCGTAAAAAGCGCGATCAAGAAAGCCGAAGAAGTTTTGTTGACGAATCATATAAGCCATTGCGTGGTAAACGCGATAAATTCTAATGGCAAGGAAAAAGCCATTGAAGAACTGGCTCAAGTTTTTAGAAAAATAAACTAATGAAAAAATATTTTATAAAAATTACTGTCGTATCCTTAATGACTACCGTTTTTTTTATGGCTAGCGGTTTTTGTTTCCATAGTCTTTTAGATTTTAAATTTGAACCGAGGGTGGCCCAAGCCGCTTCAACGGATAATCTGGAAGCTAATAATTATAATGGATGCGCTGGCGAAATAGAAAATAATCAAATCAATTATTTCCAAACAAATTTTTTAAATTTAAGTAATCAAATCAAGGATATTCAAATCCCGGTTGTAACCACGGGTAACGCTAATTCAATTTTACCCTGTTGCGCTGGTGAAAGCCACCCAAGTGTCGTCAGTATTCCCCAATCATCGGGTATAAATAAGTTTATTCCAGTGGCGTTTATTTCTGAAAATCAAACTTTAAAAATTATTCCTCAGGGGCGAATCTATGCTGCCCCAATTTTTTCTCCGCCTGAGCTCCTCTCTCTAAGAACTACTATTCTTCGGATATAAATTAAATTATTATTGTATGCAAAAATTTTGTTAAGTTTTTGTCGTTCTTAAATAAATAATAATTTTTTATGTCTCAAAATAAATATGTAAAGATTCCTGTTAAAGGAATGCACTGCCGGTCTTGCGAGATTTTGATTGAGGAAAGTCTCAAGGAGATTCCTCGAATTAAGAAAGTTGATGTCAATTATAAAACAAACGAGGCGCTGGTCTACTATGAAGGCGGCGCTCCCGATAATCAGATATTAAATAAAGCGATTACTGATGCCGGTTACGAAGTCGGCTTAACAGATAAATTACCCTTGCTTTCAAGCGATAAAAAAGAATATGCCAGTTTAGGTGTCGCCTTTCTGTTTTTAATGACAACCTATCTCGTATTAAAAGGATTGGGCCTGACAAATATTAACCTGAATCCTAATTTAAGTAGTCCAAGTTGGGGACTGATTATTCTAATTGGACTGACCGCCGGTTTTTCGACTTGCATGGCTCTAGTCGGTGGTTTAATTTTAGGACTTTCTACTAAATACGCGGAAAGCCATCCAACCGCTACACCAGTTCAAAAATTTAGACCGCACTTATATTTCATAGCCGGCCGAGTTCTTGGCTATGCTTTACTTGGTGGATTACTGGGTGTGCTCGGTACCGTGTTTAAGTTGTCGGCTCTAGGAAACGGTATCTTAACTTTTCTGGTCGGGCTCGTGATGCTAGTTATGGGATTACAGCTGATAAATATTTTTCCCCGACTCAGTAAATTTAAATTTACGCTGCCAAAAGGCGTTAGTAAGGCTTTGGGCATTAGTCAAAGAAGCAAAGAATATAGCCATACGCACTCCATGATTATGGGCGGCTTAACTTTTTTCTTGCCTTGCGGCTTTACTCAAGCGATGCAACTCTATGCGATTAGTACTGGTAGTTTTGGTTTTGGTGCTTTAGTGATGGGTCTGTTTGCTCTTGGCACGGCCCCAGGACTTCTTAGTATTGGTGGCTTAACGTCGATAGTAAAAGGAAAGTTTAAAGAAAGATTTTTCAAGGCGGCTGGTCTAGCAGTAATATTCTTCGCTTTATTTAACTTTAATAACGCTTATACTTTAGCTAGTTTAAGTATTGGTAGCTTGGGTGGTAGCGATTCAGGACAAGCGACCATAGTAAGCGACCCTAATGTTAAATTAGTAAATGGTGTTCAGGAAGTTAGAATGGTTGAAGGTAATAACGGTTACTCACCTAATAAATTTTCAATTAAGAAAGGAGTGCCCGTTAAATGGATTATTGATGCTCAAGCTCCGTATTCCTGTGCTAGTACGATTGTCATACCCAAGTTAGGTCTGAATAAAAATTTAGTGTCAGGCGAAAATATAATTGAATTTACTCCTGATACGGTGGGGAAATTATCATTCTCTTGTTCAATGGGAATGTATACCGGAGCCTTTAATGTTTACGATGGATCAGGTCCAACCGCTAGCAGCGTCCAAGCAACCGCACCTTCATCAAGTAGTAGCAGTGGCAGTTGCGGCGTGGCTAAGGCAAGCAGCGGTTCCGGTTCATGCGGCGGCGGCTCAACTACTGCCGCTGCCAGTAGCGGTGGTGGCTGTGGATGCGGCGGAAGCGGTGGCAGTTGCGGTGGTGGTGCTAAAATAACTCCTAATCCAACGACAACTAAAGCGGTCGCTGTTAATGATGTTCAAGTCATTAAAGCTAGTTACACAGTTGCTGGCGATCTTCAACCAAATAATTTTACAGTCAAAGCGGGTCGTCCGGTTCGGTTTGAAGTTCTTGCCAAAGAAGATGGTTCTGGTTGTATGGGTTCAATTCAAATTCAAAGTCTCTATCAAAATGTTCAGCGTTTTGTCGCGGGGCAAACGATTGTGATGGAATTTACGCCAACGACACCGGGTAGCTATTTAATTACCTGTGCAATGAATGTACCTCATGGAACTCTAAAAGTTGAATAATAAAATTAATAATATGAATAATATGAATATAAAACTTTCGGGTCTAACTTGTGAAGCTTGCGTTAAGCTAGCCTCAAAGAGATTATCAAAAGTGCCAGGAGTTAAAAATGTCAGTATTAATTTAGCGACTGGCGAAACTAATATTGAAAGCGAAGCTGAAATTGATCTAGGAGTTTTACAGGACAGCCTGATGGGCACTACTTATAAAATAGTTAAATAAATATGATCAGCAAAATATTACTTAAAATAGCAGGCATGCATTGCGCATCGTGTGAAATGATTATTAAAGAAGATTTATCCGACCTTCCAGGCCTTAGTGAAATTAAAGTTGACTTTAAAACCGGGGAGGGCGAGTTAATGTTAGATGATTCAAAAAATAGTCCGGCCGATATTATAAATTCAATAAAGAACTCCGGTTATGCCGCGGAAATTGTCGGTGGTCAAAATAAGATTACAATTTCGAAAAGCAACGAACCTTTGAAAGTAAAACTTGAAACTAAAACAACGGCTGAATTTATTATTCCGGAAAATCATCCAGACATGGAAAGGATGATTAATCAGATTAGTAAAACAATGAATACGTCGCATATCCAGGAGTCAGTCATACCGACACCCGTCACCCAAGAAATAAAACCGATTGCGACTGACAGCAATACTAATCAAAGAGTAAATTTATCACTCTTTGGTATGCATTGTTCATCGTGCGCTAATATTATCGAGCGCTCACTAAAAAAAGTTCCGGGTGTCAACCAGGCTAGTGTGAACTTTGCGGCTGAAAAAGCGAGTGTTGTTTACAATGAATCTCAGGTGAATACCCAAAAATTAATTGAAGCGATTTCTAAGGCCGGCTATAAGGCGGAATTAGTTGACGCTAAAGATCCGGAATATGACCGTCGCAAGCGTGAGCAGGAAACTAAAACCTTCGCTAAAAGTTTTTGGTTTAGTTTTGCTTTAAGTTTGCCGATGCTTTATTTCATGTTGCTTGATTTCTTTGCTATACCAGGTAAGGCGGCTGTTTTACCGTATGTCGGGATCATCTCTTTAATTCTAACTATTCCGATTCAGTTTATTATTGGTGCTCGTTTCTATAAAGGGATGTGGGCTTCACTTAAGATGAAAACCTTTAATATGGATAGCTTGATTGCGATTGGTACTTCAACGGCTTTCATATATAGTTTAGTTAATTTTGTAAGCTACTTTATTAAGACTGGATCGGTAATTGGTCAGGGTGGAAAAGTTCCAGAATTATATTTTGAAACTGCTGCCTATTTAATTACTTTTGTAATTTTGGGCAAGTGGTTAGAAATCAGAACTAAAAGTAAAACTGGCGATGCCATTAAAAAATTGATGGGCCTTCAAGCTAAGACGGCTCGCGTAATTCGAAACGGAGCGACCTTAGATATTGCGATTGAAGAAGTGGTTCATGGTGATATTGTCATCGTTCGTCCGGGTGAAAAAATTCCGGTTGATGGCAAAATTGTTAAAGGAACATCCGCGATTGATGAGTCGATGATTACTGGGGAGAGTATGCCAGTTGAAAAAAAAGAAGGTGACACTGTTATCGGCGCCACCGTTAATAAAACTGGCAGCTTTGAATTTGTGGTAAATAAGATTGGTAGTGAAACGGCCTTGGCGCAAATCATTCGTTTAATCGAAGATGCTCAAGGTTCAAAGGCGCCGATTCAAGGATTTGCCGATAAGATTTCCGCAGTGTTTGTGCCAGTTGTGATTAGTTTGGCCATCATTACTTTCTTGGTTTGGTATTTCTTTCTAGGGGCGACTTTGTCTTTTGCCTTGATGGCTTTTACGGCGGTTATCGTGATTGCTTGTCCTTGCGCTCTTGGTTTAGCCACACCAACATCACTGATGGTGGGAACTGGAAAAGGGGCTGAGTACGGCATCTTAGTTAAGGGCGGCGAACCACTTGAAGCAGCGTGTCATATTAATACCGTCATCTTTGATAAGACAGGAACTCTAACTAAAGGAAAACCGGAAGTGACCGATATTATTAGTTTTGATAATGATGACGAAGATGAAATTTTAATGGTTTCGGCCAGTCTGGAAAAACAATCAGAACATCCATTAGCCGAAGCGATTTATTCTTACGCGAACGAAGAGTCAGTTAGTTTAGCGGAGGTTAAAAACTTTTCGGCAATCGCTGGTCACGGCGTTAAAGGTACAATTGATGATACCGAATATTATTTTGGCAATCGTCGCTTAATGACTGAGATTCTCGGCCATTCAATTGATAAGGTAAATCGTAAATTAATTAAATTAGAAGAGCAGGGGAAAACCGCGATGATTCTGGCGACTAAAGAAAAAATATTGGGAGCGGTGGCCGTCGCCGATACTGTTAAGCCAACCTCGGCCGAAGCGGTGGCGAAGTTAAAGAAACTCGGTATCGCAGTCTATATGATTACTGGTGACAACGAACGCACAGCCCGGGCGATTGCGGCGCAGGTTGGTATTGATAATGTCTTGGCTGAAGTATTGCCAGAAGACAAAGCGAATGAGGTTAAAAAGTTACAGCAAGACAATAAGAAAGTCGCCATGGTTGGTGATGGGATTAATGATGCTCCCGCTTTAGCTCAAGCTGATTTAGGAATTGCGATGGGCTCGGGAACTGATGTGGCCATGGAAACTGGCGGTATTGTTATTATGAGAAATGATTTAAATGATGTCGTGACCGCTTTCCAGCTATCGAGAGAAACGATGGGCAAGATAAAACAAAATATGTTCTTTGCTTTATTCTATAACGTAATCGGAATTCCAATTGCGGCTCGGGTTTTCCTTGGCTTCGGTTTAGTATTAAAACCCGAACTAGCCGGACTGGCGATGGCGATGAGTTCAATCTCAGTTGTTGGCAATTCATTACTGCTTAGATATTTCAAGCCGAATAAAAGAAATTATTTATCACTCGTTGCGCCAATCGTTATGGTAATGGTGTTTACTTTTGGCTTCTTTGAATTTGCGAAATTAAGTTCTGGAATGGAAAATCAAGGAATGAATAAGACTGTTTCATCTCAGACTGCCAAGACTATAAATCAATTCATGGCTGGCGGACAAACTAAAATAAATTTTTCGGAAGGCAATCCTAAATTATTTTTAGGCGCCGATAGTTTGCCGAGTTTGTTAAAAGCTAAAGAGGGAACACTTACCTTAAATAATGATGAAATGATAATCGGTTATAATGAAGCCATGATGATGATTAAGGAAAACCTAATTAAGGGTCCTGGCGATAGTCTAAAAAACTTTTTTGGTTTACCAAGTGTTAAGATTGTCGGTATTCTTGAACCAACTGGAACGTTGATGGATGATTATCATTTCGTAAATAATAATACTCTAGCCAAAATGACCAACGCCGGTGAACTTAAGGTGGTGGCGGAATCTGATGGCCTAGGTTTGTATTATAAGGGAGCCAAAGAGACTTTGCCGGATAGCTTAAAAAATAATATTAGCAACTTTGATGCCGTGTGGTTAGGGGCTAAAAAATATTTACCGGTTTATATTGGTTATAGCGATGCCGCCGAAATGATTAAGGGCAAGGAATTTTCTAAGGTCGGAGATTTAGTTGATGACTTTGCGGGCAACAGTGTAATCATCGCTGGGATATTACCAGAAACTAAAACAACTTTAGACATGATGCACTTTGTCGGACCAAATTTTGACGTAAAAAATTAAAGGGTAAATATATCAACAAATAACAGCGTGTATCCCGCGCTGTTTTTTGTTTGTTGACATTTGTAGATTAATATGATGTAATTAGGGGTTCTTTAAAATAATTATTCACTCTAAAATATTCATCATGAAACAGGTTTTTAGCAACAAAAGAATTTTTGCTTGGATTTTGAAAAATTTTCAAAAGTTTCAACCATTTCTCGAGCGGATTCAAAATCAGGAGATTAATCCACTTTTAAATTCGATTGAGTTTACCGGTCCAAGCATGACTCCCGAAAAAGTTATTTTTGCGAAGAAGTGTTTAAGCCTCCTTCCGGATGCCTCTCTAATTAGAGGTCATTGCAAACAAATCAGTTTTTTGCCAACCATCTGGTTCGGCAAAGGCTCGACACCAGAAAATCCAATCATCGTTACTAACGTAAAGGACGCTGAAAGCCAATGTTCTTTGCCTTGTGGGTATTCCGGTTTTATGAATGAGTCCACCCCGAACGTCTATGAGCAAAAAATTGAACTTTATGATTTTCCGGATTATGTTAATCCCAAAGTTATAAGAGTTTATCGGGCTTACGTAATTTTGCATGAATACGCCCACACCCTTGGCAAACCAGCTTTCTATTGGAAACATCATGCCATTAATTTTTTAGGCATTACCGATCCGCAAGAACCGACTTACAAGTTGAAGTTTAATGGGCAGGAACTTGATCCCAAAGTTTGGCATCAGAATTTCATTTTGGAGGCTCTATCTTATGACCCGGTTACGGTGTATAGCGGTGTTTATAAGGATCTGGATTCCGATGAGCGAACTCATGAATATTTCGCCGATTATGTAGCGACCTACTTTATCAGGATTGCGCTTAATCCTCGGATGGTGGATCACTGGGGAGGACTTATCGATTGCCCGGGTGTCAAAAAGAGAATTGAATATTTCTTGAACGCCGAGGCCCTGATCGTGGCTTAATAATACGGTTAAGAACTTTGTGTAACACAGGGTTCTTTTTTATTTTTGCTATTGACAATTGGCAATTAAAATAGTTAAATGTCTTTATCTTTAACAACTAAAAATATTTACGTATGGGAGCATTATCAGTGTTTTGTCGTAAAAAAATATTAATCAATACGGAGAGGGTGATTTATCGTTTTCAAGCTCTTTTGAATCGGATTGAAAATACAGAAATTAATCCTCTGCTTGATAAAATTCAATTTGATGTCCAATGCCAAGCACCCGGAATGGAATTATATATCAAAAAAATTCTGAGTTTATTCCCCGAGAATTCTCTAAAACGAGGACATTGCAAAACGATATCCGTTTTACCGCCAGCGTGGTTTGGCAAAGGGTCGACTCCTGAGGCGCCAATCGTGGTCAATCATTTAGCAGAAGCTGAAGATAAATATTCACTCGCTTGCGGCCGAGCATCTTACTTGCTCTATCCCTGGAAAAATCCGTATGAGCAGAAAATTGAACTCTTTTTATTTCCCGATTATATCGATAAAAGAGTCGCCAAGATTTTCTTGATTTATTCGGTATTGCATGAGTACGCTCACACCTTGCAAAAGCCGTCATATTTCTGGCTAGTCTACGCAATGAATTGTTTGCACTATGCCTACCCTGAAAAACCGACTTATATTCTGAAAATTAAAGGCAAAGATGTGGATCCTAAAAAATGGCAAGATCAATTTATGCTTCGAGCTTTAAATTATCCGCCAATAACGACCTACAGTGCGATATATGAAAATGCCGACGTGACACTAAGAAACCATGAATATGTAGCTGATTACATCGCCACGTATTTAATGGGAATCGCCATGAATCACAAGATGCCGGATCGTTGGGGAGGTTTAGGCGACCGCCCAGAGCTTAAAAATAAAATTCAGCAATTTTTGGAGGCTGAAGCAATTATTGAAATTGTCTAGTCTATCAAAGCCCAGCTAAAAAGTTGGGCTTTTTTAATAAATAGAAAAAAACTGGACTTTATGATAGTATTTCTATATAAAAGAATAATATGTATCAAATATTTTTAAGTGCCATTATTGATACCACGAAAATGATTCCGCTTTTGCTGCTCATTTATATTGGTATTGAATTAATTGAATATAAATTAGGCGATGTTATCAGAAAGAAGGTACAAAAAGCCGGGAACGCTGGGCCCTTAATCGGAGCTCTGGCCGGTAGTTTTCCACAGTGTGGTTTTTCAGTGGTGGCCGCCGCCTTATATACCCAGAGATTGGTTACGATTGGGACTTTCTTGGCTGTGTTACTGGCCACCTCCGACGAAGCGATTCCGGTGATTTTGGCCCAGCCAAACAAGGCTGGTTTAATTATACCTTTGATTTTAACTAAAATTATTATTGCCTTGATTGCTGGTTACGCGGTCGATTTAATATTTAAAAAAAATAATCAGAAAACTTTAGCCCACATTGAAGCCTATTCTCATGGTACTGACGATTCACATCACCATCACGAGACTATTATCGATGAACCGGCCTGTTGCGGACATTGTGCCAGTTCGTCATCAAAGAAATTTAATTCCAAGGAAATAATCTGGCATCCGATTCGCCATACTTTTAAAATATTCATCTATATCTTGATTATCACTTTATTAATAAATATTGCAGTTTTTTTAATCGGCCAAGATAATTTGGCAAAATTGCTTTTAGGACACACTTTCCTTCAGCCATTTTTTGCCGCCCTGGTCGGTTTGATCCCGAATTGTGCGGCTTCGGTTGCGATTACCCAGTTATATCTTCAGGGAGCGATATCTTACGGGGCAGTTATTGCCGGTTTGAGCGCTAGCGGGGGCCTTGGGATTCTAGTTTTGTTTAAAGAAGACTCGGACAAAAAGGATATATTGAAAGTTATTAGCTTACTATTTGGCATCAGCTTATTAGCTGGTTTAATAATTCAATATATATTGTAAGGTTTGGTTTTTGTGCTTGACTATAGGGCTTTGGCGTGGTATTGTAATTAGTCGCCAGTGGGCGACTCGCGGGCGCGAGCCCTGAATTTTACCCCCACCGAACCTTAAAATCTATAGCCATGAATACCAAAAAAATTACGGATTTTTATCCTATAATCACCCCAAAAACCATAAGCGCAAAATCCTACGAAAAAATAATTAAAGACCAAGAATTCTCCATAAAAGACAAGGTTAGTTGTAAATCTCTAATTGGCCGGATATTTGAGGCGGAGGAGGAAAATTTTTTATCTGAATTGATAATCTGGGAAGTTTCTAAAAGAAGTCATCAAAAGACAAAATTACCACCTTTTTCAAGGGCATTCATCGTTTTAAACTAACAAATTTTAAAAATCGGATTAATTATTACAAGGACTTTCCAAATTGGCAAAGTCCTTTTTTTGTATGAAAAATTGATATATTTGGTAAAATCTGCTAGGATATAGGCGATAAGGTCTAATAAATAAATTTATAAATGTATGAGTATTGATAATGAATCTAAAGTGCCAGTCGCCGAGGCTGAAAATATTCCGGTCACAACTGAGCAAGAGACGCCGATAAACACCGAAGAACTTTCAAAAAAGTTTTTAGCCGACGAGGAAAAATTTAATAAGTTAAACACTGAGGGCAAACAAGAAGACACCAAAGCTTATCAAGAGACATTGGCTTCTATAAAAGTTGAGACCCCAGAAAAAAAAGATGAGAAGAGTGCCGAGGCTAGAAAAGAACACCGAAAGGAATTTATTCTAAAGGCTCTGCAAATAATGATTGATAACTTACAACAGCAAAACGATTCAAATAGTTTAAAAACAAAATTTATAAAATTGTGGGGCAAAGATGAATTAGACAAAGAAATTAGTGGATTAATGGTTTATCAATCGCAAGTGATAGATGGACGGAGAGATCGACTTAATTGGGACTTAGTGTTTAATGAAACGGCTGGGTATGTTGATACCAAAGTCAAAAAAGAGCTAAAGGCTATGGCTAAGGAAGAATTTGATGCCGAAGATTTACAAACTTTTTACGGAGACGAAAGTGTTCGGAATCAAGTTGGTCACACCCTAAGCGACGTTACAAAAGGATAATCACATATAAAAAAGACAGGGTTACCCCTGTCTTTTGTGTTATAATTATCTCATGTATTACTTATATATTTTAAAATGCGCCGACGATACGCTTTACACGGGAATTACGGTCGACCTAGAGAGGCGCGTCAAAGAACACAACACTTCATCTTTGGGAGCGAAGTATACCACGGCCAGACGTCCGGTTGAATTAGTGTATTCTAAAAAATATAAAGATAGGTCAAGCGCCTCGAAACAGGAATGTCAGATTAAAGATTTAAGTCGAATCGAAAAATTAAAATTAATTAGAAAATAAAAAATCCCGTTAATGGGATTTTTAGACGATTTTAATAATTTTATATTTGATTATTTTGTCGGGCAAATTTATCTCAATTAGATCTCCGATTTTTCTACCAATTAAAGCTGAACCAAGTGGGGAATTACGTGAGATTACGCCGGCCGTCGGGTTAGTTTCTTCGGAGCCGAGAATTTGATAAATTTTTTCTTTACCATTTACTTCGAGAGTGACCAGGTGGCCGATTTCGACTGTATCGCTATCTTGGCCAGCCTGGATTATTTCCGCGTTCTTTAGTAGATTCTCAATATCCAAGATTCTTTGGTTGATTCCTCGAAGCCGACCCTTAGCGATTTGATAGCCGACGTTTTCCGAAAAGTCGCCCATTAAGGCTAGACGCTTAACTTCCTCGGCCTCTCTGGGGCGGCTAACATTGATTAACCTGGCCACTTTCTTTTTAAGCTCGTCGAACTTAGCCTGAGTAATATAAGGATCAGTCTTTAAATTAGTGTATTTTTCGGATTTGCGAATTGGGACTCTCATAAGATAATAGTATAGGTTATATTTGCGATTTGTTAAAGGTGCCCATATAATGTTAAAATAAAGCAGTAATTATGTTTAAACGCAAAATAATCTATTATCCATTAATTGTCTTGGTATTTTTAGCCTTTTATTTATATGTGGCTAATGGTTTTATTTATTATCGGATTGGCCAGGGAAATTTGATAATGCCCCCGCGCGAGAATTCATACACTATGGGAGAAGGTAAAGAAATTAAATACATAGCCCTCGGCGACAGTTTAACGTCTGGCGTCGGGGCTGATAAATATGAAGAAAGTTATCCTTATCTGCTGGAGCAAAAGATGGCGGAGAGCGGGTTAACTGTAACGTCAAGAAATTTTTCTGAACCTGGCTATAAGACTTATGACTTAATCAATATTTTTATTGACTCGGCAATTGCTTCCAAGCCTGACGTGGTAACGGTGCTTATCGGGGTTAATGATATCCATAACCATGTCAGCCAAGAAGAGTTTAAAAAAAATTATGAGTATCTCTTAGGACGTTTAACCAAGGAAACCAAAGCGAAGATTAATTTAATCAATATTCCGCTGATTGGTTCAGATACGGTTCTTTATCCGCCTTATGATTATTATTTTAACCGGGAAACTAATAACTTCAATGATATAATCAAGGAATTAGCTCAAACTTACCACGCAAATTATATTGATTTAAATACGCCAACCAAAAATTTATTAAAAACCGACGGATTACATTATTCCGTCGATTCATTCCACCCATCAGCTTTAGGCTATAAGCTGTGGGCTCAAATTATTTATGATCGTCTTAATTACTAATCCGGTTTTCCAAACTTACATCTTTTCTGCGATTTTGCTGGTCGCCCTGCTTATCTCACTTCGTAAAAGACAGGATCATGAATTTTTCCCCATCGCGATCTCTCAGGAGCTAAAAGGCTTCGCCATTCTAACAGTAGTTTTTGCTCATGTGGCTTATGCCTTAGTTAGTGATTCGAAATTTTTAGATCCACTTTCGACCATGGCCGGAGTGGGGGTGAACTTATTTTTGATTCTATCAGGGTATGGTTTGATTATTAGCGCCTTGAAAAAACCAGGCACCATATGGCAATTTTATAAATATCGTTTAGCTAAGCTGTATGTCCCGTTCTGGATATTTTTAATCATCTTCTTTGCCTTAGACTTTTTTGTCTTAAAAATAAATTATGGGCCGGCTTATATGCTTAAAGCCTTTTTAGGGTTTTTTGACCGAGCTAATTTATATCTAGATGTTAATTCACCGTTTTGGTATTTCACTTGGATCGTGATGTATTATTTAATTTTCCCTTGGCTCTTGATTCGAAAAGTGCCTTGGTTGTCGGCTATTTTAATTTATGCCGTGACATTTTTGTTTCTTTATAGCCAACCCCATTTCTTTGATCAAGTCATCCATCTTTACCGGGTTCATCTAATTGCTTTTCCGCTGGGCGTGTTCTTGGGCTGGCTATTTAATTACTCGGTCGGCTTCTGGAAGTTGAAAGAAAGGCTTAATGCGGGGAAGAATCTCTGGTTCCAACTTGGTGCCAGTGTTTTGCTAATCGCAGGCATCTTATATTTCGCCAAGCATTCTGGAGTCGGCGAAAAGCCGATTATCGAAGAAACAATTAGCATAGTTACCAGTTTGTTACTGATTGCTCTGTTCCTAATCAAGCGGATTGAAATTAAAACTTTTTATTGGTTGGGCCTATTCTCCTACGAGATTTACATGTTCCATTGGCCGCTAATGTATCGTTATGACTTCTTATTTAAATATTTGCCAGCTTGGCTGGCGCTGTCCTTATATTTAGTGGTATTTGTCGGCATTGGCTGGCTATTTAAAGAGGTTTTAGATAAAGGCGGCAAATTATTGGCAAAAAAGGCCTAAAATCTCTAGCTATTGACAGATATCAATAAGTTTGTTATAGTTATAGTCCAAAATTGAGTCATGGAAAAAGACAACTTTTTGACAGAAGATTTTTTGGAGCACCAAAGAAAACGAATTGGAGCTCGAATCGCTAAATATCATGATCCGAAACGGATCGGCGATGAGCTTCTTTCCGGCGACGTTTCGCCCTACACTCGCTATAAGCAAAAAACCCTTGTTCCAATCCTGGAAAAAGTCTTGCGAAAAATAGACAGTGGCGAATATGGAATTTGTGAAGATTGCGGAAATGTAATCGAAAAGAAAAGACTGGCAATTGTTCCAGCCGCCGAGAAGTGTTCTAAATGTATGAATTCCAAAGAGAAGTGAAGGTTAATACTATAAAAGTATTAACCTTTTTTATTACTAAAAGATAAAGCCTCTAAAAATTTGTTTATTGTTTTCGGTTTTTTCTGAATCGCTTAAATTTTCTTCAGGAAAGAAATCTTTTTGGATGCGCAGGATAATAAATTGTAAATCTTCTTTGGTTAAGTTGCCGGAAGCAATCCGAACAGCATCGCGCTCGATTGTTCCAACCTTAATCATGAACTCTTCAGGAATCGTAAGTTCAGTTGACTTGGGGTTATGACTGACTCCAATTAGAGTAACTAGCGGTCCAGCCATGCCGCGACCTTTTAAAAAAGAATTTCTAATACCGGACACCGCGTCACGTCCATAAGGCCAAATAGCGCAATTGGCATATTTGTCTCCTCGTTCACCGACTACCTTGGGATCAAAATTCAAATTAATAGGAAAACCTTCACTTAAAGCCGCCACCTTTTTGGGGTCTTCTCGTCGGATAATAATCGGTGAGGTTTGTTTATTGCCAAATTCTTGGTATATCTCATTAACATCAGTCACGAACTCGGCGCCTTCGTTAATAAAAAAACTGCTTAGATCCTTGTAGGCCTGGTAACTAAGCTCTTTATATTCAGTTGGATTTTCAAGAATTAGGTCTTTATCTTTTAGTTTCTGGAGCATCTTTTTAACTCTGATTAATTCTTCGGTGGGAGTTTTTTCTTCTGGGCGCGGTTTTTCTCTGGCTGGCTTGCTGGCGACATTTTTTTCCATAGTAAGCATATGGTTTGATAGTTAATTATCAGCTGTAAGTTATAGTTTATTATATCAATGACTGCAAAATTAGTAAAATACTAGGTCAATTTGTAGTTAGTCTCATCTTTTAGCTTGAAGACGTTTTCTTGAAATTTATGATATAATAAAATCAGTCATAAACTTTATATTTAAAAATGGAACAGAATCTTTTTTTGCAAATTAGCATGCTCTTGGCCGTTACCGTTTCGATCGCTTTTATTATCCGTTTTTTAAAGCAGCCGCTTTTGGTGGCCTACATGATAGCCGGCATTATTTGCGGCCCGCTATTTTTCAATTTGTTAAATAGTGAAGCGAACCTGTACAAAACTTTTTCAAATTTCGGCGTTGTTTTGTTACTTTTTATCGTGGGCCTAGAACTTAATTTCTCATATCTAAAAAAGATCGGGAAGATTTCTCTTATAATTGGTTTATTGCAATTCCTGTTGAATTTTTTTCTCATATTTATCTTAGCTGATTATTTAGGCTTAAGTTATTGGGGGGCAATTTTCTTATCCTTGGCGTCCTGTTTTTCCAGCACGATTGTTATTTTAAAATTATTAAACGACAAAAAAGAAGAAGAGTCTGTTTATGGACGTTATACCATCGGGTTGATGCTAATCCAAGACTTAATTTCGATTTCCATATTATTTATTCTAAGTATTTTTTATGAAAACGGCGGATCTGGATTTGGAATTGAAACACTAATTAAGATTATTCTGGTGGCTATAGTAATTATTTTTTGTTACAAATTTGTTTTGCCTCGCGTACTGGACAAGATAGCTTCATCTGGAGAATTCCTGTTTATTTTTACGGTTACTTGGTGTTTTGTCGTGGCTTCGCTGATGGTTTGGAGTGGACTATCTTTAGAGCTGGGAGCAATTATTGCCGGCCTGTCTCTTGGTGCTTCAAAGTATCAACCGGAAATAATCAGTCGAATCAAGCCGCTGCGTGATTTTTTTATCGTCATCTTCTTTATCATTTTAGGGAGCCTAGCTGATTTCAGAGATGTCAGTTCGGTTTTAATTCCGGCTTTAGTTCTGTCGGCTTTTGCGATTTTCATCAAACCTTTAATCTTGTATTTCATATACCGCGCCACCAAGTTCACCCGGCGCAATAGTTTTTTGTCAGCTTTGACTGCAACCCCATTTAGCGAATTTGGCTTTATTATATTATTGGCCGCCATAGGTTCTGGATATTTGCAGGGTCCAGAATTATCTATTTTTACTTTGGCGGCGATAATTACCATATTTTTTTCTTCCTATTTGATTAGTTATGGTACGAAGATATTTAATCTTTTATTGCCGGTATTTTTATGGTTTGGTAAAGATAAATGGATTCAAGTTGAAGACAAAAAAGAAAGCTTTGACGTGATGGTCTTCGGCTATCACCGGACTGGCTGGAAAATTGGCAACGCTTTAAGAGAAATGGGTTTAAGTTTTGCGACCGTTGATTTTAACCCAAGCGATATTACTCGGCTCAAAAATCAAGATATAAAAATATTTTTTGGCGATGTGTCTGATATCGAATTTTTGAAAGCCCTACCGCTTCAAAAAACCAAAGTGATTATTTCGACTATTCCATCACCGGAAGATCAATTGGTTTTAATAAATTATTTTAGGGCGAAGCATAAAAATATTACGATTATCGCCACCTTATATAATAAGCGCCATTTGAATAATCTGTATGAGGCCGGGGCTGATTATGTGATGTTGCCCCATTTACTAAGCGGTACTTGGATGGCTAATTTGATTACCAAAGGAATGCTTAACCGCAAGGCTTCGTGGCAGCATTTAAGAAAGATTCAGGATCATGAGCTAGAGGGAACACTGGACCATAAAATAATGAAGAAACTTAAGGGGTTCGTGTAAATTTTCATAAATTTTCCGATTCTTGCCGAGTTGAAAATTTATTGCTACAATAGCCGTGAATAAAAGAGGCCGACTTAGCCTCTTTTTGCTGCAAAACTTTTTAAAAATGAAAATTCACTCGATTGAAACATTTGGCACTCATGAAGGGCCGGGCATCCGTCTGGTTATTTTTTTACAGGGCTGTAATTCAAACTGCGCCTACTGCCATAATCCGGATACGATTAATTTAAAAGGCGGTTATGAAATGAGTATTACTGAAATTCTAGAAAAACTAGATGACCAGAAACCTTATTTTGCAAACGGCGGCGGCTTAACGGTTTCGGGCGGGGAACCGACTTTGCAATCAGCGGAGCTTATTAAATTATTTGAAGCCGCAAAAAATAAAGGATATCATACCGCCCTCGACACTAACGGAATTATATTTACCGAGGAAACAAAAAGGCTTTACGCTCTAACCGACCTGGCCTTGATTGATTTGAAGCACTTCGATTTGGCTTGGCACCAGAAATTGACTGGGCAGGGAAATGAAATGGTATTTAAAAATATCGAATATCGGGAGCAAATAAAAAAACCTTTTTGGATTAGATATGTTTTGGTGCCCGGTTGGACTGATCAAGCGGAATATTTAGAGGCGACGGCCAAGTATTTAAGTAAATTTAAATATTTAGAACAACTTGAAATTTTGCCATATCACAGTCTGGGAATTCATAAATATAAAGAGATGGGTATCGAATATCGTTTAAAAGATGTTTTACCGGCTTCGAGTGAAGACGTGGATAGAGCGGCTGCTATTTTAAAAAAGTATCTCTCAGAAAATATAGTTAGATATTAAAATTGTGATTAGGTTTTAAAAACTAAACTATTTAGAGGGCGATTAGCTGGTTAAAAGACTCCATTTCTGGGGTTTGTTCCTGTATAGCGCATCTTCGTCAATTACGTTGTATAATATAATAGTAGTCAATTTAACGCCCCTTACTTCAGGAAATAGCCGTGCCGAATTATTTGTCCGATTCTGACTCACCCCAGCTTATAAAAAATAATATATTTAAAAAAGTTTCTTATGCCAAATTTAGATTATGTTTTTAAACCAAGCTCAGTGGCGATTGTCGGTGCCTCCACAAAGCCTGACAGCGTCGGTAATGATATCGTGAAGAATTTATCCCAAGGGTTTGAGGGGGTTGTTTACCCGGTAAATCCTAAAGCCGACGAATTATATGGTTTGAAGTGCTACCCAACGCTAACTGCTATCGGAGCTCAGGTTGATTTGATGGTGATAGTCGTGCCGGCCTCAATTGTTCCCATAATTTTAGAAGAAGGAGGCGCCTTAGGAATCAAGGGGGCAATTATTATCTCGGCCGGATTCAAAGAAGCGGGTAATGTTGAATTAGAAAAAACCGTTGAAGATATTTGTTTAAAATATGATATTGCTTTAATTGGTCCGAATTGTTTAGGCATCATTAATCCATGTTTAAAATTAAATGCCTCATTTGCGGCCTTTACTCCTACGGTTGGTAATGTGGCTTTTATCTCTCAAAGCGGTGCTCTTTGTACGGCCATCTTAGATTGTGCCACGAGTATGGGAATTGGTTTCTCTAAATTTATTAGCGTCGGCAACAAAGCGATTTTAGATGAAGCGGCGATTTTAGATTATTTAGAAAGAGATGATGACACTGATGTGGTAGCGATGTATGCTGAACAGCTCGCTGAGCCGGAAAGACTGATGGCCAAAATAAAAGAGATGAGCCATAATGACAAGCCGACGCCAGTGGTCGTTTTAAAATCAGGAAAGACTTCGGCTGGTGCTGGAGCCAGTGCTTCTCATACCGGTGCTTTAGCTGGTAATGACGCTGCTTATGCCGCTTTATTTCGTCAGAGCGGCATTATCCGAGCTAACACCTCTGAAGAACTATTTGATTATATAAAAATATTTAGCGCCAATAATGTAAAGAGTGCCGCTCGTTTAGCCATTATTACTAACGCTGGTGGACCGGGCGTGCTCGCAATTGATGCGACTGTAGCCGCCGGTTTGTCAGTGGCCGTTTTAGGTGAAGCAACCAAAGAAGCTTTAGCTCTAGCCTTGCCAAAAGAAGCCAATATCCATAATCCGATTGATGTTTTGGGTGATGCTAAGGCAGACCGCTTTGAAGTGGCGATATCGGCTGCGTTAGCTGATAGTAATGTTGATGCGGCCGTAGTCATTTTAACTCCGCAATCAATGACTGAAGTGGCCGCTACGGCTCAAGTGATAATCAGGGCTCGCGATAAATATCAGAAACCAATTACGGCGGCTTTTATGGGACACGAACTCGTTGCTCCAGGATTCGAAATTTTGAAAGATAATCGGATTGCCGCTTATTCCTATCCGGAATCGGCGATTAAGTCGCTTAGTGCCCTAGAGAAATTTTATCAAGACACACAATCAGAAATTGAAGAGTTCCCTGAGATAGATGATGTCGACAAAGACGCGGTGACTAAAATATTTGCACACGCCAGGGAAAATGGAATTTATGCTTTTCCGGAAGCGACCGCTTTGGCAGTTTTGGAAGCTTATAAACTTCCAGTTCTGGTTAGCCGAGTTGCTCATACCAGACAAGAAGCCGAAACTATCGCTAAGGAAATTGGTAAAATAATGGTCCTCAAAATTGTCTCTCAAGATATTTTACATAAGAGTGACGCCGGGGGAATTATGCTTCATGTCGGTCCAGAGGAAGCTGGAACTAAATTTGAAGAGCTAATGGCTCGGGTAGCGATTAATCGTCCGGAAGCAAAACTTGAAGGTGTGTTGATGGTGGAAATGATTACCGAACCGGGAGTCGAACTTATTCTGGGCAGTGTCCAGGATCCCAGTTTAGGCGATGCCATTATGTTAGGCCTAGGCGGAACCTTTGTGGAAATTATTAAGGATGTTGTCTTTGGTTTGAATCCCTTAACCCGTTCCGATGTTAGGCGAATGATTAACAGTTTGAAATCTAAAAAAATATTAGACGGCGCTCGCGGGGCTAAACCATCAGACAAAGAGGCGGTAATTGACTGTGTTTTGCGTTTGGCTAAACTCTTAAAAGACTTCCCAGAAATTAAAGAAATGGATATTAATCCTCTGTTTGTTTTAGAAGCCGGCAAAGGTGCCAAAGTACTTGATGCCCGTATTGTCATTGAATAATAACTACTTACAATAACAGTAGCATCTCACCCTTGCTACTGTTTCTGTTTTTTAATATATGAAAAAAATTGAAAAAAAAGTTAGCCCGAAAGCTAAGAAATTAATAGCTTGTCCAGTTAAAGGTGATGCGCAGTTTTCCCAGCTAAATAAAATTGACGTTCGATCTTTTGTTGTAAATAATTTTAAATCATACGATGGAGACGCCGCCTTTCTATTTGGTCCGTCTAAAAAAACTCAGAAACTCTGGGCGGAATGTGAATATTTATTAAAACAAGAAATCAGACGCGGCGGAGTTCTTAAAATTGATAACCGCACGGTTTCAAGTATTACCAGTCATAAGCCCGGATATATTAATAAATCGCTGGAAGTTATTTTTGGTTTGCAAACTGACGAACCTTTAAAGAGGGCGATTAAACCTTATGGCGGCCTGCTTACAGTTGAAAAAGCTTGTGAAGAAAATGGCATCACTCTTGATAAATCAATCGCCGAAATATTTTCTAAATACCGTAAGACTCATAATGACGGCGTTTTTGATGCCTATACCGATAATATGCGCTTGCTTCGTAGTACTGGGATGTTAACTGGTTTACCAGACTCTTATGCTCGGGGACGGATTATCGGTGATTACCGCCGCGTGGCTCTTTATGGGATTAACTATTTAATTGAGTTGAAGAATGATGACAAGAAAAAACTTGACCCCAGCGAGATAAACGAAGAGACAATCCGCTTGCGGGAAGAAATCAGTGAACAGGTACGAGCTCTCGAAGCGATGAAAGAAATGGCCACTTCCTATGGTTTTGATATATCTGGTCCGGCAAAAAATGCCTATGAAGCGGTCCAATGGACTTACTTTGCTTATCTGTCAGCGCTAAAAGAACAAGACGGGGCGGCGATGAGTCTAGGAAATGTCAGTACCTTCTTTGATATTTATATTGAGCATGATTTATCTGAAAGATTAATGACTGAGGAAGAAGCTCAGGAATTAATTGACCAGTTCATTATAAAATTAAGATTGGTTAGACATTTAAGAACCAATGAATATAATCAGTTGTTTGCTGGCGATCCAGTGTGGCTAACCGAATCTTTGGGCGGTATGTTTGAGCGTGGTAAACACAAAGTGACGAAGACTTCTTATAGATTCTTACAGACTTTATATAACATCGGTCCGTCACCAGAACCAAACTTAACTGTTTTATGGTCAAAGGACTTACCGGAAAACTTTAAAAAATTCTGTGCGGAAGTTTCGATTAAGACATCTTCAATTCAATATGAAAACGATGATTTAATGAGAGAAGTCGGTGGCTGTGATGATTACGGAATTTCTTGCTGTGTGTCAAAATTAGAGATTGGCAAACAGATGCAATATTTTGGGGCTCGTTGTAATATAGTCAAAGCTTTGCTTTTAGCTCTCAATGAAGGTCGCGATGAAATCACTGGTCTTAAAATTGTTGAGGGGATTTTACCGCTTAGTGGCAAAGTTCTTGATTATAAACAGGTAGTTAAAGAATTTAAAAAAAGCCTTACATTTTTGGCCAAGGAATATGTAAAGACGATGAACATCATTCATTACATGCATGACAAATATTATTACGAGAGAGCTCAGATGGCTCTAATCGATAGTAATGTTGATCGTTTGGTGGCCTATGGTTTGGCTGGTTTATCAGTCGCTGCCGATTCTTTGTCAGCAATTAAATATGCCAAGGTAGTACCGCTGAGAAATGAAGAGGGCGTGACAGTTTCTTTTGAGATAAATGGTGACTTTCCTAAATATGGCAATAACGATAAACGAGTTGATGATATCGCCGTTAAGTTAGTTAATGACTTTAACGCCGAACTAGCTAAACACCAAATTTATCGCGGCGCTAAACCAACGCTATCAATTTTAACTATCACTTCAAACGTTGTTTATGGTCAAAAAACGGGCGCCACTCCAGACGGCCGAGCCGCGGGGGCACCGTTTGCACCAGGCGCTAATCCGATGCATGGCCGTGATACTAACGGCGCCATTGCCTCCTTAAATTCAGTGGCTAAATTAAGTTATGCCAATGCTCAAGATGGTATATCAAATACTTTTAGTATTACGCCAAAGACCTTAGGCTTAAACTTAGATGAACAGGTTGCGAATTTAATTAGTTTATTGTCGGGCTACTTTGCTAAGGGGGCTCATCATTTGAATGTAAACGTCTTTAATCGTGAAACCTTGGAAGACGCCATGGAGCATCCAGAAAAATATCCTCAACTGACAATCCGCGTTTCGGGTTACGCGGTTCACTTTATTAAATTATCGCGTCAGCAACAGCAAGAAGTCTTGGCTCGGACCTTTTTTGAGAAAATATAAAATATTTAAGCCCCGCTACAATAAAGCGGGGTTTTGATATATACTAAATAAATGAAATACGATATTGCAATAATTGGGGCCGGTCCAGCGGGAATGATGGCTAGTATTCGCGCCGGGGAACTGGGGGCGAAGGTGCTTCTAATTGAAAAGAATAAAAGGCCAGGACTTAAACTGCTAACCACTGGCGGTGGCCGTTGTAATATCACGAACGCGATTTATGACCCCAAAGAAATGGCGGCTAAGTATGGGGCTAATGGAAAATTCTTAATTTCCGCATTAAATAAATTTGGCGCTAAAGAAGTAGTCGACTTTTTTAACAATCACGGAATATTTACCAAGTTAGAAAAAGCCAATCAAATATTTCCCGAAAGTGATCGTTCGACGGAAGTTTTAAATTGTTTAATTGATGCGGTCAAAAGTAATGGCGGAAAAATAATTACCGAAAGTGTGGTTCGGCAAATTATCAGCACCGGAAATCATATTGAAAAAATAATTCTGACTAGCGGTGAAGAAATCGAAGCTAAAAATTATATCATAGCGACTGGCGGACGTTCATATCCTGGTACTGGTTCAACCGGTGATGCTTACTCATGGCTTAATAAATTGGGGCACACCATAATTAATCCTAGGCCAGCCTTGTCACCAATAATTGTTAAAGAACACTTAGTAAAAAAATTGGAAGGTTTGAGTTTAAGCGATATCGTTTTGAGTTTGTATGATGACAATAAGAAAATTGCATCCGTGACGGGCGATATCGTTTTTACCAGTAATGGTATTAGTGGACCGGCGGCGCATGATTTAAGCCGAAAAATAATTGGTACGGAAAAGTTAAGTTTAAAAATAGATTTTCTACCCGAGTATACAATTGAAAGTCTGGACGAACATTTGCGGGATATTTTTACTCGTCATGGAACTAAATTATTTAGAAATAGTTTAGACGGCTTAGTCCCGCCCAAGTTGCAATATTTATTAACGGATGTTTTAAGTATTAGTCCCGACAAAACAACTAGTGTCATAAATAAGGAAGAGCGAAAGTCACTGGTGAATTTTTTAAAGAATTTAAATTTAAAAATTCAGTCAGTCGGCGGATTTGATAAAGCGATTATTACCGCTGGCGGTGTCGCTCTAAATGAAATCAATCCCAAGAACATGCAATCGAAAATTATTGATAATTTATTTTTAGGCGGTGAGATCCTAGATTTAGACGGACCGAGCGGCGGCTATAATTTACAAATTTGCTGGAGCACTGGTTATGTGGCCGGTGAAGGAGCAATTCAATAACAAAAAAACTCTGCCGATTAAGCAGAGTTTTTTATAGAGATTTATTTTTCGATTATGGCACAGAGCTTTTCAAATATAGTTTCTATCGGTTCTTCGCCGTCTAATTCGTAAAATTTATTTTTCGCTTTAAAATGTTCCGACAAAGGAATAGATTCTTTAAGAAAAATATTCATCCGATTTTCGACAACACTCTTGTCTTTATCATCGACACGATTTTCAGCGGCAATCCTATCACCGATTCGGCGCTGGACTTCTTCGGCGCTAACCTTTAGTAAACACATCGCGTCAACTTCCATGTTGATTTCAGTCAGCATTTGTTCGAGGATTTCTCCTTGATTTAGTAATCGGGGAAATCCGTCAAAAACAATCCCGGTTTCAAGGGCTTTTGGTTTGATTTCGCGAAGCGCTTCAAGGATGATATCGTCAGGAACTAACATTCCCGTTTCCATCATACCTTTAATCGTTTTACCTAATTCGGAACCGGACGCTGCTAATTCTCTCAATTTATCACTCATGATAAAATGGTATAAACCGTATTTTTCGGCAATCTTTTTTGCTTGAGTGGTCTTACCTGATGCTGGCAAACCGTACATGATAATAATTTTCCCCATAATATTTTAGTAATTTTTAGAAAAACATATTGTAGCAATGAATTCACTTCATGACAAGCAATTTTAGCGTAATTTGCCAAGCAGTTGACGTCATCAGTTTTTCGTGCTAACCTTTATAGGTTAATTAGATCCGAGCATTTGTCATTATTTAGGTGGCCGAAAATGGAATCGGGTCACTTATTTTTTTTATGACAGAAACTAAACAAACAGTGGATTCCGGATTTGATGGATTGGGAATTAAAGACACTATTTTAGCATCAATTAAGAAGTTGGGCTTTACAGTTCCAACTCCGATTCAAGAGAAAACGATTCCAATTGGAATCAGCGGCCAAGATTTAATCGGTGTCGCTCAAACTGGTACCGGCAAGACCTTTGCTTTTGGCGTACCAATGTTACAACGCTTAGGCGTTATTGGCGGCCGGGGTTTAATATTACTCCCGACCCGTGAACTAGCTTTACAAGTTGAAGATAGTTTAAAAAAATTAGGCACCTCTTTAGGGCTTAAAACCGCTGCCTTTATTGGTGGTGAAGCGATGGAGCGCCAATTATACGCGCTTCGCAAAGGACCCCATATTATTGTGGCGACTCCTGGCAGATTAATCGATTTTTTGAAACGAAAAATTTTAACTTTAGATGATATTAAAGTCTTGGTTTTAGATGAAGCTGACATGATGTTTGATTTAGGTTTCGCTCCTCAAGTTGAGGAAATCTTAACCAAGATGCCAAAGGACAGACAAACAATGTTATTTTCCGCGACAATGCCAGCTTCAATTGTTAAGCTGACGGCCACTCACATGAAAATGCCGGTTGTCGTTGAAACTGCACCATCTGGAACAACAGCTGAACACGTTGATCAGGAAATGTATATCATGCACAAAGATGATCGCATCAAACATTTAGAAAAAATCTTAAATGAATACAAAGGTTCAGTTTTAATCTTTGTTAGGACTAAACATAGCGTGACCGGTTTGACTGAACAAATCAGAAAATTCGGCCATACCGCCGAAGAAATTCATTCTAATCTTTCACTGCGAAATCGAAGAAAAGCTTTAGATGATTTTAAAACTGGCCGAGCCAGAATTTTAGTGGCGACTGATATTGCCGCTCGTGGTTTGGATGTTAATGGTATTGAATTAGTTATTAATTATAATTTACCTGATAAATTATCCGATTACGTTCATCGTATCGGCCGAACTGGTCGGGCTGGTAAATCTGGTAAGGCGATTTCTTTTGCTACCCCAGATCAAGCCAGAGATGTTCGCGATATCGAAAAGATTATCAATCAATCTATAGCCCTAACGAAGTTCGCTGAACCTCAGAGTTTTACCGCTCGTTCAAAATCGAAACCATTTAGATCTTCATCTAGACCAAGCTCTAGTTCAAGATTTACTTCAAGACCGGGATATGAATCTGGCAAAAAATCTAGCCATTATTCTGAACCTAAACCAGCTTTAAGTGATAAATATAATCCAACTTTAAATAACGCACCGACTCCTTTTGAGAAAGCGCCATATAAGAAATTTGGCAGTGCCCCAAGAGAAGCGGGACGAGACTTTAAAGGTGAAGAGAAAAAATATCCAAGAACCACCGCCAAAGATAATTTTGAAAGAGATAGCCGAATGAATCATCTACCAAAGTTTAACAATAAACCAGATTTCGGAACTTTTAAATTTGTTGAAGATGCGCCGACTCCACGTACCTCAGTTCCAGTTCGCCATTCAACTTATGAGGGCTCAAATCCAAGAGCTTCTAAACAGGGATATTCAGGTGAAGCACGTCCAGCCAGACCGGCTTATGGTGCGGCTAAACCAAGAACAAGTTCACGACCATCATTTGGTGGTAGTTCCAGACCTTCTACTTATGAAGGTTCAAATCCGCGTTCGGCAAAACCATCTTTTTCCGAAGCTAACCGGGCATCCACGTATCATTCCGGTAGACCAACAACCGCTAAACCATACGCTAAACCTTCATCATATCATTCCAGTGTCGGTGCGGTGGCTCGTCCTTCAACCTACGAAGGTTCAAATCCAAGACCACAAAGAGCTTCGACCTCGGCTACCTGGACTTCTCACTCATCTGATTCTCGTCCAACTTCTCGTCCGGCTAAACCAAGTTTTGGTGCCAAGAAAACAGACTCCAGACCGGCCAGACCCTTCCATGCAAAAAGCAAACCAGGTTTTAAAAAACCAAGATAAATTTAAAAGACAGGCCTTTGGAGCCTGTCTTTTGTTTTAGCGTTTATTCCATTATAATGAATATATATGCTATTTGCTCAACCCTATAAACAATCAGCTCGTTTAACCGATTTGCCAAACATTAATTCTCAAACCGCTTCACGTTTATCAAAAGTCGGAATCATTTCGGCTGATGATTTATTAAACGGGGATCCCTACACTATTTTTGAAGTGATGCTTAAGATGGTGGATCCGAATTTAAGCCGTCAAGATTTAGCCAATATCGTAGGCGCTTACAAAGGCTGTAGCTGGAACAATGTATTAAGTGAAGCCATTCGTGAATTTAGATTGCGTAAACCGAAACACGTTTGGACTAAATAATTTTTAGTTCACCACATTAAATGTTCCCGTATACATTCCCATCGAACATTTGAAGGGAATCGATCCGGCTTCGGTTGGTGTAAATTCGATGGTGTTCTCTCCGGCTTTTAAAAATTCTTGAATCTTATATTTTGGAATCAAGAGGATACCAGCGCAGGACCTTACTTCTTGAGCGGTCACGATTAGTTTTACCGGAACTCCTTTCTTGATTGTAAATGAATTGGGAACATAACCCCTGGCCGATTCGGTCATTCGGATAGTTTGAAAACCAGACTGGACGCTCGCCGCCGGCTTGGTGAACATGAAAACTGCCAGAGCGATAATTATTACGCCTGAAATGATAAGAATTAGTCTTTTTTGAGTTTTTGTCATAAAATTATATTTAGATAATTATACCCTATAAACCGCGAATTTACAAAGATATGAAAAATCCAACCGAGCCAAATTTTAAAACCGAAAGATACCCGATATTTATCGTGGCCGTATCTATTTTGGCGGCTTTTTATTTTCGCATGGAATTCGCCTATATCTGGCCGATAATGCTTGCTTTTACCTACTCGATGTTTCTCTTTTTTCCCTATTTTAAAATTAACCATCAGGAAAGCGCTGCCTTAAAAGAGCAGTGGCATAAAGCCAAGGAATTATCTCTATCATTTTTGTTTGCCCTTCAAGTTGTCGGAGGTATTTTATTGTCCGGGCCTAATGATTCTTTGATTTGGGCTTTACCAATTTTATTTCTCTTATTCATCTTGTCTTTAATTTCCACAGTCATCCGGGTTTTTAAATACCGCAAAGTTAATCCGATGGTCCGTCCTAAAATTAATTGGGGGAAGATATATGGAAAATAATTTACCACTCGCCGCCTTTTTCCGCCCTAAAACTTTAGCGGATTTCGTCGGTCAACAACAAATCATCGGTCCTGACGCTTGGTTATATAAAGCGATTTATAGCGATCAAGTGCCGTCTCTTTTGCTTTGGGGTCCGCCAGGAAGTGGTAAGACCACCCTGGCTCTTATTATTGCCAAAGAAACCAAGTCGGAGTTTATCCAGATATCAGCGACGGAAAGCGGTAAAAAAGATTTAACAGCTATTGTAGAAAGGGCGCGCCAATCAAAAAGATTAGGTACAAAAACGATTTTGTTTATCGATGAAATTCATCGTTGGAATAAAGCCCAACAAGATGCTCTGCTTCCTCAAGTCGAAAACGGAACGATAACTTTAATTGGAGCGACGACTGAAAATCCCAGTTTTGCGGTTAATGGCGCTTTGTTATCAAGAGTTAAAGTGGTGGTTTTAGAATCTCTATCAGAACCAGATTTAGCCCAGGTAATTATTAAGGCCGCCAAGTTTTTAGGTTATAAAGCTAAGAAAGATGTTTGGGGTCTGATGGCGCGACTGGCCAATGGTGACGCTCGGAAGGCTTTAAATTTACTCGAGAGCGTGGGCGCCGATGGCCGACCAATTACGACTGACTTAGTAAAACAAATAATTAATAAGCCAAATTTACTTTACGATAAAAACGGGGAAGAACATTATAATATTATTTCGGCTTTACACAAATCAATGCGGGGCGGAGATGCTAATGCGGCAATTTATTGGATGGTTAGAATGCTTGAAGCTGGCGAAGATCCATTGTATATTGCGCGCCGTTTAATTCGTTTCTCATCGGAAGATATTGGTTTAGCCAACAACAGCGCCTTATTGCTGGCCAATGCAACTTATGATACTTGCCATAAAATTGGCATGCCAGAGTGCGGTGTCATATTGGCTCATTGTGTTGCCTATTTAGCCAAGTCACCAAAAAATATTTCGGCCTATCAAGCTTACGAATTAGCCAGAGCCGAGATTGCTCAAAGTGGAAATTTGCCCGTGCCGCTTCATATCAGAAACGCGCCGACAAAATTGATGAAAGATTTAAATTATGGCAAAGGTTATAAATATACCCCAATGGAAGATTCTAGTTCACAGGAGTATCTGCCCAAGGAATTAAAGAATAAAAAGTTTTTCAAAAAAGACCCCAAATAATAAAATGGAGTCTTTTTTATTCCGCTAGCTCCAACCACGCAGCTTCGGTATCTTCAATTTTCTGTTTAACCTCTTCAAGCTCGGTTATTTTATTATTATCGTAATTAATTGGATTATCAGTAAAATATTGATAAATCGCCTCTAATTCGGTTTGCAGTTTAAGTAATTTATTTTCTAAACTTTTTAGTTGTTTCTGTTTTTCTTTTTGTTCGTGATAAACTGGCTTCGGTTTGGCCTCCTGTGCAAATTCTTTTAACAGTGAGCTTAGCTCCAGCCTTTTCTCAAGTTGATTAATGTAATCTTCATAGCCATGGTAGTATCTTTTGGCCTTGCCATTGTTTACTTCAATAATTCCGGTGGCCGCCAGATTAGCGAAAGTCCGGTCGTGACTGGTAAACAACAAGACTCCTTGATAATCCTGAAGAGCCAAACCCAGGGATTCAACTGTTTCAAAATCTAGGTGATTACTAGGTTCATCTAATATTAAAATGTCGGGTTTGCTGAGTAATAAACCGGCCAGAATCAATCTCGATTTTTCACCGCCGCTTAAAACGCCCAGAGATTTTTTTAAATCTTCATCCCGAAATAAAAAGTCACCGGCCATCTGCAAAACTTTTTCCGTCTTTAAATCACTACTAGCCAAGCGTCTTAAATACTCGCCAACTTGTTCATCGGAATTTAAAAGTAAGGCCGATTGTTGAGCATAGTAACCTTTCTTTAGTCCGGTGAACCAGGTATAAGTTCCGGCAACTGGTTCTAATTCTTCGGCCAGAGTACGAAGCAAGGTTGTTTTTCCTTGGCCGTTATCGCCGACAATAATAATTCGTTCACCGCCTTTAATGGCAAAATCTAAATCGGTAACTAGCGGTTTATGATTGTAACCGATACTTAAATCGTCCGCACTTAGAATCGTTTTTTTGAGTCTTTCGACAACCGGCATGGTAATTCGGACTGAGCTGGCGTTGTGCTCGATGCTAATCTTATGGACTTCCATGCGATCAATTTTTTTGATAAACGCTTGAGCTTGCTTAGCTTTGGAATCTTTATAGCGAAAACGATCAACAAATTTCTGGAGATGTTTTTGCTCTTTATTTATTTTTTTATTTAAATTTTGATCGGTTTTAAGTCTTTGCTCCTTGAAAGCCAAATAAGCCTCGATGCCTTGAGGAAAAGCGATACAGCGGTGGGGCGTAATTTCAATGGTTTCCTTGCAAGTATTTTTCAGGAATTCGCGGTCGTGCGATATAATCAAAAAACCGCCGCGGTAACTTTTTAAAAATTCTTCGAGTAATAATATTGTCCCAAGATCTAAATAGTTAGTCGGTTCATCAAGTAAGAATAAAGTCGGTTCGAGAAGCAACATGGCGCTTAATTTTAAACGCATCTGCCAGCCGCCAGATAATTCACTCACCGGCCTATTCAATTGTTCGAGACTAAATCTAAATTGGCTGGCAACTTTTTGGCACTGCCAATCTTCCTGATTACTTTTACGTTTTAAATAATCAATCGCTAATTCACCAGCTTTAAAATCACTTTCTTGCTCAATGCTGCCGATTATCGTATCTTGGCTGATGATTATTTCACCGGCGTCCGCCTGCTCTTTGCCTAAGATTATTCGGAACATTGTAGATTTGCCAGCGCCGTTGCGGCCGATGACCCCGATTTTTTGCTTATCAAAAACACTAAAAGACAGGCCGGAAAAAATCGTTTTTCCGCCATATTCCTTGGCTAGATTGTTTACTTGGAGCAATGGCGACATATAAAAACATAATAGGGATATTTGAGGATTTGGGCAAGTATGATAGGATAATCGTATGTCATTACTCAATTCAATTCTATCATTTCCTCTCATTCGGCGTCGCAGCGACATCGAGCTTTTTAAGAAATATCCAGCGGAAGTTCAGGCTGAAATGTTCCACTATCTTATCGAAAAGGCCACCGATACCGCTTGGGGAAAAACTCATAATTACAAAGAGATAAGTGCGGCGAAAGATTTTGCGGCGGCCTTTGAAATTTTTAAAACTAATACTCCGCTATCATCTTATGACGATTTAAAACCGTGGATAGATCGAACGCGGCAGGGCGAACTAGATGTCTTGTGGCCTGGTGCGATTAAATGGTTTGCTAAATCGTCGGGAACGACTAGCGATAAAAGTAAGTTTATTCCAGTCACGGAAGATTTTTTAGAAGAGTGCCATTATCGTGGCGGTAAGGATGTCGTTACTCTTTATGTTGACCGACATCCTGACACTAAACTATTCACTGGCAAAACTTTAAGCCTCGGCGGTTCAAAACGCCAGGACGATATTAATCCTGATAATTCCTGCGGTGACCTTTCGGCAATCCTGATGGATAATTTACCATTTTGGGCGCAGTTAGTTAGAACCCCGGAATTACCAGTAGCCTTAATGGATGAATGGGAAAGCAAACTTAAAGAGATTATCAAATCAACCAAAAATGAAAATGTTGTAGCACTGGCTGGCGTTCCATCATGGATGCTAGTTTTACTGCGCCGAATTTTAAATGAAACGGGGAAGTCCACGATTAAAGAAGTCTGGCCGAATTTAGAATTATTTATGCATGGCGGCGTTGCCTTTGGCCCATATCGCGAACAGTATAAAAAAATCTGCGGTCCGGAAATGAATTTTGTCGATATCTATAATGCGTCGGAAGGTTTTTTTGGAATCGGTGATGATGGGGCTCGGGATGATATGCTACTGATGTTAGACTACGGCGTGTTTTACGAATTTATACCGCTTGAAGAATTAGAAAACCCGAATCCAACATCTTATTCGATTTCTGATGTTGAATTGGGTCGTAATTATGCTTTAATAATTTCGACTAGCGGTGGCCTGTGGCGTTATATTATTGGTGACACCATTCAATTTACTAGCGTCAAGCCATACTATTTTAAAATCTCCGGACGAACTAAACATTTTATCAATGTCTTCGGAGAAGAGCTGATGGTTGATAATGCTGATCGGGCGATTACGATTGCCAGTGAACGCACCGGAGCCTTGGTTAAAGAATACAGTGCGGCGCCCGTATTTATGACGGAAACCGAAAAAGGCCGCCATCAATGGTTGATTGAGTTCGAACGCGAACCCGATGATTTGGGCCATTTTCAAAATGCCTTAGACGAAGCTTTAAAAAGTTTAAATTCCGATTATGAAGCTAAGAGATATAAAGATATTACTTTGACCGCTCCGGAAATAGTCATTGCGCGCCAGGATTTATTTTATGATTGGCTGGCTAATAAAAATAAATTAGGCGGCCAGCATAAAGTACCGCGTTTGGTTAATAACCGAACTTACATCGAAGAGATGTTAAAACTTATTTCGATCTAATTTGTAGCCTCGCCCGGCGAAAGTGTGAATCAGCTCACGCTCGCCGGGTATTTTTATTTTACGTCGCAAATTTAAAATATGGGTATCCAAAGTATTTGAGAAGGGGTCGGTGTTGATGTCCCAAACTCCTTCCATTATCGTTTCTCGAGATTTGACATCGCCGCGATGGCGCATCAAATACTCTAAAAGCAAATATTCTTTTCGGGTTAGATTAATGACTCGGCCTTGGCGCCTGACAACCTGCCGATTGATGTCGAGCGATAAATTTTCGACACGCAAATAATCAGAGCAGATTTCCGGCGGACGGCGGATTAGAGCGCGGAGCCGTAAAAATAATTCTTCCAAGAGGAACGGTTTAGTTAAAAAATCATCAACCCCGGCATCGTAAGCCTGTTCTTTGCAGGAAAACTCACCGCAGACCGTTAGCATGATAATGGGCGTGCTTCGTTCGCGCCGGATTTCTCTGGCGACTTCGAGGCCGTTCTTTTTGGGGAGAATATAATCTAAGACGATGGCGTCGTAATAATTAACTCGTCCCAAAAAAGCGCCGCGCTCGCCGTCAGGCGCCACATCGACCATATAAAACTTACTTTCTAAACTCGCTTTAATAAATTTAGCGATTGATTGTTCATCTTCCACGATTAAAATTTTCATAGTTTTTTCAGGTTAATTAAATAAGTTTAATTATAGAAAAAACAGGATGAATTTTATTTAAATAAAATATGATTTTTTATAAAAGAAAAAAGCCGGCTCTTTGGAGCCGACCTTGTTTTATGATTTATGATCTTTGGGCCAAGCTATTAATTATAGAATAGATAGGCCTTGGTGTATTTAATTTTTTCTTCCTTAAGGTCTTTTAGAATATAACCGGCAAAGACTCCAACAACGCGATTCCAGCGATTGATAACCGGCGCGCCGACAAGATTATTTAAGTCGACATTTTTTGGGACCCTGATAATTAGAATAAATTTGTTATCACCGATCGGGGTTCGGTCAGCTAAAGTGCTAAGAGTTATTCCTTGCGTTTCGCCATCCTCGGAAACCACATAACCTTTTACAAATAGCGGTTCATTTTCTCTGACGCTGTTTGTATCTAATTTATAGGCGCCCTTAACATCTAAATTGCTTAAGTTTTTATCTAATAAAGCAATTGAATCTCCGATAATTTTTGTTGGTAATTTGTGGGTTGCCGAGGCGACAGTGCAAAGACTTATAACGCCGTTGTTACTCAGAGCAAATATATTATTTACCCCGACGTTAAACAGGGTACAACTCAGCAAGGCGGCCAGCGAATCACCAATCTCTTTCGCGGAACTAATATTGAGTATTGTCAGGGTTTTTTCCTTGGGTATAAAAAGGAAATTCTTGTCAGAATTTTTTGCCTTTTCAATTTCCACTTTTGCCGGGTCAGGATACCACTTGGTTTCGACCTTTTTCTGTTTGCAGGAAATCAGAGTAGCGATAGCTACGAAAAATAGTAACTTTTTCATGGGTTATATTATTTTGTTAAGTTTCGATTTTGTTGTTCTATTTTGACAGATTAATTTGATTTAGTCAAGGTATAAAAAAAGACTGGCATTTTGGCCAGTCTTTTGCTTCTTTAATAAGAAGCGACAATTTGTTGAAGCTCTTCAACTTTTTCTGGTCTAACAATCTCTTTTTTGATTAAGGCTAAAAGTTCCGTAGTCAAACTTTTTAGTTTTGGGTTTACTTGCTCAAGATTACTATCGAGTAGTTCATTATTTTTAACCAGTATTTTTGGATCAACCTTGAGAACGACTTTTCGAGCCAGTTCAACTTTGTACTGGCAGTCTGAATGTCGAATTAGTTTTAGTAATCCCGTAAACTTAGTGCCACATAATTCTTCTGACGGAATAAGCAAGACAAGCTCCCTCGCTAAAATTCTCACATTAGCACTACCAGACTTCTGATATTCGAGAAGGTCAAATAGCTTTGTCGCTAATAAATCGGTCGGTAACCTTAAAGCCAATTTTTCAGTGATACTCCTGACATTAGGGCAGGGGTCTTCTTGGCACTTAATAAGGTATTCCAATTGATTCCAAAAATCTGAAGGATTAACTGTAAAGAGTAAATTCTCGGCCAACCTAATGGCGTCTGGTCCTCCTTTTTGAAAATAGGACCTGGAAGCCCCTTTAGGGTCCTTTGTCTTTACGCAATCAATCGTATCGCGAAGGTAATTAATAATATCTTTGAAATTAATACTCAGGACAATCGTTCGCGCTGAATTTTTAATATTTAGATTGTCTGAATTTTGACAATCAATCAGATAGTAAATACCCACGGCTTCAGTCGCTAATCTATTTTTTGCGATAATGTTTAAAACTAATTCCATTGAAAGATTACTTATATTTCGATTCTCTGAATATTGAAATCCTTTAAGGAAACGGAGGGCATTGTAGGCTTCTGATTTATCTTTCAAATATTCCGGAAGATCTAATTTATTAATCAGTTTTTCGGAAAGATTTAATATTTCACGATTGGTGGATTTCTGGCATTCCATTAAAAATTGAAAGTCAGCATACAATTCATCTTGGGTGGCTTCGTCTAATTTTCGTAGGCCAATCAGTTTTAAGGGGTCGGCGATTTTTGGATGAGAAATTAGTCTTCGAGTTTCTGGGGTGCAGTCTTCAGCGGTGATATTTGGATAATATTTTTCGAAAGCTTCAAGTATTTCAGCTTGCGAATAATCACCTTCGAGTATCTGATTAAAATAGTGCTTTTCCATTGTTTGTATATTAAGTTGTTAATATTCTGTTAAGATATCATAAATATCGTAAAAACTTTAGTACAATTTTTAAAATTTAGCAAATATTTCAGCGGGCCAGATATCTCCGCTTGACTTAAGACGTCTTATATATTATAATGAAAAAGCTTAATTATATTTAAATTATGCGACGCCAAACGTCGTGTATTTATTTTTAGGGAATTTAGAGATATCTCCCAATAACCAATTACCTATGGACATTCGAAACATCGCCATTATCGCTCACGTTGATCATGGTAAAACAACTTTAACTGATGCCTTGTTGCGTCAAAATGGCATGACCGAAGCCGGCGCCAGCATGGATAGTAATAACCTTGAGCAAGAGCGCGGTATTACGATTTATTCAAAAAATTGCAGTCTTTTTTATAAGGACTCTAAAATTAACATCGTGGACACTCCAGGCCACGCTGATTTTAGTTCTGAAGTAGAACGCATTTTGCGTTCTATTGATTGTGTTCTACTGATTGTGGACGCTCAAGAAGGACCGATGCCTCAAACAAAATTTGTTTTAAAAAAATCATTAGAATTAGGTTTAAAACCAATTGTTGTTATCAATAAGATTGATAAACCGGCCGCTAGACCTTTAGAGGTTCAGGAAATGGTTTATGAATTGTTTTTAGATTTAGGGGCTTCTGACGAACAGTTAGATTTCCCGGTGGTTTATGCTAACGGCCGGGCCGGTATCGCTAAAATATTATTAGAAGATGAATCTGACAATTTAGACCCCTTGCTGAATAAAATTATTGAACACGTCGCTCCAGCTGCCACTACCGAAATGGCGACTTTAACTTTAGCGGCTCAACCTTTTAATTTGGCTTATGATAATTTCTTAGGCCGTTGCGCAATCTGCCGTATTTATAAGGGCAGCATTAAACCGGCCCAAACTGTTTATATTAAAGAACCAGATGGCACAATGACTACCGGACGAACCACCAAGTTATTTACATTTGCTGGACTGGCTCGTCAAGAAATTCAGGAAGCAGTCGCTGGGGATATCGTGATGGTGGCCGGATTGCCTGATGTTTATATCGGTGAAACAATTAGTGATACTCCAGAGCAAGAACCATTACCAGCCATTACGGTTGATGAGCCAACAATTTGTCTTAACTTTTTAGTTAATAGTTCACCTTTTGCCGGACGCGAAGGTAAGTTTGTTACCAATCGCCAAATCAGAGAACGTTTAGAAAAGGAATTAGAAGTGAACGTTGGCTTAAAAGTGGATTTTTCAGATAATAACTTTGCTAAAGTCTATGGTCGCGGTGAATTACACGTGGCTATTCTATTGGAAAATATGCGCCGCGAAGGTTATGAAATGCAAGTTTCTCAACCAGAGGCGATTATCAAAGAAATTGATGGCAATAAAATGGAACCATTTGAAGAAATCACAATTGATATTCCCGAGAATTGTTCTGGTATCGTCATTGAAAAGATGTCAAAACGAAAAGGCATGATGACTGATTTAAAAAATCACAATGGTCAGAGCCGTTTAATTTTTGAAATTCCAACTCGCGGTATTTTGGGTTATCGAAATGAATTCGTAGTTGATACTCGTGGCGAAGGCATTTTATGTTCTCACTTTCTAGGCTTTAAACCTTACGCCGGCGTTATCGAAAAGAGCGAACTTGGTTCGATGATTTCCATGATTTCTGGTAAAGTGGCCGCTTTTGCTTTATGGAATTTACAGGAACGCGGGGTTATTTACATTCAACCAAACGTTGAAGTTTACGAAGGCATGGTTATCGGAAACGTAGCCAAGGGAAATGATATGTCAGTTAATCCAGTTAAGGGTAAGAAACTGTCCAACGTTCGAGCTTCCGGTTCGGATGAAGCTATTAGTTTGACTCCACCTTGGGAAATATCTTTGGAACGTGGTTTAAGTATCATGAACGCTGACGAATATTTAGAAGTAACCCCAAAGAGTATTAGATTACGTAAGATGTATCTAACTGAAAATGATCGCGTTAGAGCGACCCGAAAATAATCTAATTTTATGAAATATAAAAAGACATCTAAACGGTGTCTTTTTTGGTATTGACAAAAAATGAGTTAAGGTGCTATATTTTGCTGTTAAGAAAGTTTTTTAAAATATTAATTTAAAGAAAGGAGGGAATGATGTACTTTATTCTAAATGTAAAAACGAACCATGAAAGAACAAACTGGTGCCTCATGAACACTAATGACGACGTAACAAAAATTGTGACTTTCAAGATGGTCGCGGTATTCAAGAAAGATGGCAGCTTTGACCCAATATTTATTCTCAGCAAAGTGCCGGACGCAGAATTAGGCGATGTTTATGAAGAACCGTTACCGATTGTTTCGTACGAACCGCATACACTAAGAGTTTTGACTGCGGATAGATCGAGAGATTACGAAATAATTACTAAAGATCTAACTCTAAAACTTGGTTGGGTTATCATGGATTGCAATATGACAGGTAATCGTCGCCATGTTTCTATTTCAGAGGAATCGAATTTTACGGATGCAGAATTTTTGCGGGAAATAATTCTCTTCCTAATGAAGAAGAGAATAATGCCATTTATTGATACAACGAAATTGTCGGATTAAAAAGAGGGTCTTGAAACAAGCCCTCCTTTTTTTATAGTAAATCTTTAACGGGCCGAAAACTTTTTCGATGAATTTCACAAGGACCAAATTCTAATAATTTTTCTAAATGCAATTTTGTGCCGTAGCCTTTGTGCTTAGCAAATTGATACTCGGGGTATTTTTTGTCTAGTTCGGTTATTAAATAATCACGACTGACCTTGGCAATAATCGAAGCGGCCGCAATACAGAAAACAAAAGAGTCGCCACTGATAACGGTTTTCTGCGTAATATGTAATTTGGGAATCATCTGATTGCCATCGATTAAAATAAAATCGGGCTGAATCTTGCAGGCTTCGATTGATTTCCTCATCGCGAGCAAACTAGCTTGCAAGATATTTATCTTATCAATTACTTCATGACCGACAACACTTATTTCCACGGCCAATACTTTTTCTTTAATAATTTTAAAAAGCAGTTCGCGTTTCTTGGCACTTAATTTTTTAGAATCAGCGACCATTTTTAATTCATCGCTGTCGATTTTGAAATCTGGTCCAATCACCACACAGGCTGCCACCACCGGTCCAGCCAAAGGACCGCGTCCGGCTTCATCAACGCCGGCCACGTACTTATAACCAAGATCAAATATTTTCTTTTCGGTCTGTAAATCCAACATATATTAGAAATTTAGCACACTTTTCCTATTAAGACGAATTTTAGCTATACTGTTTTGTATGCCTAGAAAATCTATCGTTTTGGCGGGACAGGAGATTGAGTATGAACTGATTTCCAGCCGTAAAGCCAGAAAAATGAGAATTGAAATCGGAGTTGATGGCCTGAAAGTGGTCAGGCCTGTTTTTGTGCCATTTATTATCATCGAGCAATTTATCAAGTCTCGAGGTGCCTGGATAATAAAAAATCTAGCCACAATGAGTAAACATGTGCCGCCGCCCGTAATCCCTAAAGACGAAATGGTAATTTTAAAACGGCGAGCCGCTCATTTAATTTTAGCTCGTTTAGAATTCTATAATCAGCAATATGGTTTTAAATATAAAAGCTTGTCAGTCCGAGATCAGAAAACGCGGTGGGGAAGTTGTTCTCGCCAAGGAGCTTTAAATTTTAATTGCCGTTTGGCCTTACTCCCGGAAAGACTTCTAGATTATGTGGCGGTTCACGAATTATGCCATCTCAAAGAAATGAATCATTCGCCGAGATTTTGGAAGCTGGTTGAACGTACTGTCCCCGATTATAATGAGCGCCGGAAAGAATTGCATCGTTTCAATCTTTAAATCTTGTTATTTAAATTGAATTGTGGCAGACTTTAGTTGTAATAAGCCCGGATGGCGAAATTGGTAGACGCGCAGCGTTCAGGTCGCTGTGAGAGCGATCTCATGAGGGTTCGAGTCCCTCTTCGGGCACAAATAATTCATAAATATATGGAGAATTTGCATCAATACAACGAGCAGGCGGTTAACTGGCAAAAAAGTGTCAGTGAAATCTGTAAATTTATTGTTGATCGCTTGGATAAAGAAGATTTTTGTGAGTATCTAAGTGGTGAAAATATTGACGAGATAAGAGCTAAACATTGGGATGAAAGATTGGAGGAGTTATATGACAAAGCAACCAGCCGGGTCGGATACAGGATTGACCGTGATAAGTTAATGAAGGACGCTAAGGAGAATATTTTAAAATTGAGGGACAGCGGCGAGTTGCCGCCATCAAAAGTTTTAGACCGTTTTTGTAGCCACGTTGAAGAACATTAATTTTGGAGTTGACGAATATTTGGCGAGTGCTAAAATTAGAATCAGTTTTTTAAAAACATAAAAAGTGGATAAACTTGGTTTGCGACCAGGGTTTCTTTTTTTAAGGGGACCGCGGCCACAAACCAATAAACAAATAGAACACAAACAAACAATTTAAAATGGAGGGATTAAAATGAAAAAGAAAACTTTGCGAAACGAAGTGGAAGAACAACTGCTTGACAATGAAGAAGAATTAGATCCAAGGATAATGTACCCCAAGGATCCAGTAGAAATTTCTGGTCAAGATGCGTTCGACGAAGCGGTTCGTTTGGATGCACTTAATTTAATATTAAAGTGTGTCACCGGACGAAATGCCTTAGAGGAAATTACAAACTTAGCAAAACAAAGTGATGCGTCAGATCAAGATTTTATCGAACTCCTTAAAGAGCTTTACCCCAGCATGACTCGCAAGGACACTCCCGACATATCTCTACTAATCAACTTTTACAACAAAAAATCAGAAGAGAACGCAGACGACCGCGAGGAAGCTGCAACGACTGTCGGTTTTTGTGAACGGAAACCAAATCTAGATTATTACGATTGGATATTTTCCGGTTGTCCTAAAATGATTTACGATCCGGCCTATTGGCAATAGAATTGTGATATTACCTAAACAAGCCCCGCTTTAACAGCAGGGCTTTTTTATTTGCTTTTTAACGGTTTTTCCCTTAAGATAGGCCCATGACTATATCAAAATCAAATATATCTAAATTAGAGCTTTTAGCGCCCGCCAAAGACCTGGAAAGTGGCAAAATGGCCATTTTAGCTGGAGCCGACGCTGTTTATATTGGCGGCCCTAGCTTTGGAGCCAGATCGGCGGCCGGTAATTCCTGGAAGGACATCAGCGCCTTAGTTGAATTCGCTCATCAGTATTACGCCAAAGTGTATTTAACTCTAAATACTATCTTTTTTAATGAGGAAACGGATGATATTAAAGCGGCAATTTGGCAGGCTTATGAAAGCGGAGTTGACGCTCTGATTGTTCAGGATATGGGGGTACTTGAAATGGAACTGCCACCGATGCCAATTCACGCGAGCACCCAAACTAATAATTATGATGTTGAACAGATAAAATTTTTAGAGAAGGCGGGTTTTTCGCGCGTCATTTTGGCTAGAGAATTAAGTTTGAATCAAATCACCGAAATTAGACGTAAAACGAAAGTGGACTTGGAATTTTTTGTCCACGGTGCTTTGTGCGTTTCCATGTCCGGCCAATGTTATTTTAGCCAGGCTTTATCCGGTCGCAGTGCTAATCGCGGTAAATGCCAACAGGCTTGTCGCTTACCTTTTTCTTTGGTTGATTCCGCTGGCACCGAATTAATCAAAGATCAATATTTGTTATCGCCGAAAGATTTAAATTTGATAAACTCACTCGGTGAATTGGCAGAGGCCGGGATTACTTCTTTTAAAATCGAAGGTCGCCTGAAGGATGCTATTTATGTAACTAACGTGGTTGCGAAATATCGGGCGGAGCTAGATAAAATTATCGATGCGAGCGAAGGAAAATATGAGCGTGCTTCTTCCGGCGAATCAGTAGTTACATTTATTCCCGATTTAGCGAAGACTTTTAATCGCGGCTACACAGATTATTTTTTGCATGGCCGTCACAATGATATTGTGGCCCCAGAGAATCAGAAATCTTTAGGAAAATTTATCGGTAAAGTTAAACGAGTGGATCATCGTTATTTCACTTTAGACGGACCTTTTAAATTAACTAATGGCGATGGCCTGTGCTGGTTTAACAGCCGCGGCCAGTTAAACGGCACTAACGTAAATTTAATCAGCGAGGGTAAAATTTATCCGAATAAATGGATTCCGCTAAAACCGGGTACGCTTATTTACTGCAATCAAGATCAGACTTTTGAAAAAGAGGTATCAAATGGCGTGTCACGATTTATTTCGTTTGAAATTACTGTCGACGAAACCGAAAATGGCTGGTTGATTAGCGCGATTGATGAAGATAAAAATAAAGTGGAATTAAATATAGATTCAGAAAAAATAATTGCGGAAAAAGCTGAGCAAGCTCAAAATAATTGGACACAACAACTGAGCAAAACTGGCGATACGATTTTTAAAGTTACCGATGTTAAGTTTAAATGGCAAAAACCAGGCTTTGTACCAATGAGTATTTTAAATGAGTGGCGACGCCAGTTGATTAATTTGTTGATTGCTAAGCGTTTAGAAAAATATCCGCGCGAAGTTGCCAATTTGAAAAAGACGACTCATCCATATCCAACAAAAGAATTGGACTACTCATATAATATTTCTAATGATTTATCTAAGGCTTTTTATGCTCGACATAAAAGTGTGATCAAGGAATTAGCTTTTGAGTTACAAACCGATGTTCGAGGTAAGAAAATAATGACGACTAAACATTGCCTGCGTTATTTTATGCAAGCCTGTCCGAGGCGTGCTAAAAAAGGCGCCGCTCCGCTTAAGGAACCTCTGTTCTTGGTGTATAATGGAAAGAGGTATCCGATTAAATTCAATTGCGACGATTGTCAGATGGAAATTTATAATGGCTAATATGAATTATCTAAAAACTACCGGCGTATTATTTTTTATCTTATTTTTTGGAGTCAGTTTAGTGTCGGCAAAAACATGCAATATCCAATGCTTCCGTTATGATCCGGTTTGCGGAGTTGACGGCAAAACATATGGCTGCGGACTTCCAGAAAGCAATTGCTATGGCGTTAAGATTGCTTACTCAGGGGCCTGCAAAATAGATGAGACAAAAAAAGTTTGTGCTTTAAGCGACACAAAAAGCAAAAAACTTTGCGCTACCTTGTTAGAAAAAGATGCCTTTGAAAAATACATAAAGACTAACATCACAAAACTGTCACCCCAAAAAGCGGTTCTCGGCGGTACTTTCTATGTAACCAAGATTGTCTGGCAACCAAATCGGGTGGCCCTCGTTTCCTATGAAGATGGACACATCGCGTTTACTGCTCGGGTGCAGATGGCTATAACATATAATAAGGGTCAGATTAAAAGCGTTAAAGTAGCTTCATTCAAGATAGTGATAAATAAATAAAACCAGATTGGCTGACGGTTGTAAAAAATAAAATAATAGGCTATTATGGCAGAGGTTTTTACACTATAGCAAATTTCAGGGTTACTTAGCTCAGCTGGTTAGAGCGCTGCATTCACATTGCAGAGGTCCGCGGTTCGAGTCCGCGAGTGACCACGGAGGACCGTCCAAAATTCAAGGACGGTTTTAATTTCAAAAACCAAAAATAGACTTAAAAAAAATTGTTAAATGTGCTAAAATGGAGCAGTCAAATTAATCACTATAAATTTATGAAGTTAATTTTGCGGTTATTGCTTAATGCATTATTTTTATTGTTAGCGTCGTATGTCATCGTCGGAGTTAGCGTTAATAGTTTTTATGCCGCTTTAATAACAGCTATAGTTTTAGGTTTGATAAATGCCTTAATTCGTCCAGTTTTAATTTTGCTCACTTTGCCAATTAACATCCTGACACTTGGACTTTTTACTTTAGTGATCAATGGACTCCTAGTAATGTTCGTGGCCAGTTTTGTTAAGGGGTTTTCGGTGGCTGGTTTTTGGCCGGCTGTTCTTCTATCAATTTTTTTATGGTTTGGTTCGCTGCTGACAAATTCCTTGTTAAAGGACAGCGGGGAGACTGACCGCTAATTTTTTCTGTAAAACACGTTTATGACTTATCAAGAGGCTTACGAGTATTTTCATTCTTTATATAATTTACCGAGACAATATAATGGTAAAGGTAATTGGCAAAATACGCCGACGATTATTCGGGGTGTTCGCTTAATGCTAAAAGTGGCGGGTAATCCGGAATTAAAAATTCCGCATTACATTCATGTCACTGGCACTAGCGGCAAGGGGTCGGTGTCGATGATGATTAGTCGGATACTTAGGGCCCAAGGTTTCAAAGTGGGACTAATTACTTCGCCGCACCCAACTCACATCACTGAGCGTTGGCAGATAAATAACCGTTCGATGTCCGAGAAGGATTTTGTCGATACGATTACTGATCTTAAACCGGTTTGGGATGAATATATTCATAGTGCTAATTATACTTTTCCGTCCATGATCAGTTTAAATACGATTGTCGCTCTTTATTACTTTGCCAAAAATAAAGTTGATTATGCGGTTTTGGAGGTCGCTTGTGGTGGTAAGAATGATAGTACCAATGTTATTCCTTATAAGGATGCGGCGATTATCACGAATATCGGAATTGATCATATCAGCATCTTAGGCAATACCAAAGAAAAAATTGCCGAGAATAAAGCCGGAATAATAACTAAGGGCTGTCATGTTTTTACCTCGGAGCATGAACCAAAATTAGTTAAGTTTATGGCCGGCGTAGCTAAGAAGAAAAAAGCGGCTTCATTTACTGAAGTGGCGACTGATAGATATGGTGATAAAAATGAGGCAATCATCTCTGAAGATTGGGATGGCACTAATTTTAAAATTGACGGTGAGATATATCACTTAAATAATTTGGGCCACCATCAAATTGATAATGCGAAGATGGCCATTGCCGTTACTAAAAAGTTGGGAGTTAGCGAGGATGCAATTAAGAAGGGCTTGATGGCGACTGAATTTCCGATTCGTTTTGAGGTTGTCAGTGCTAAACCGTATATAATTCTCGATGGCGCCCATAATGCCGATAAAGTTAAGGCGACAATTTTAGGCGTTAAGAATCTTCAGAAAAAGTTTAAGAATCTCCATTTACTAATCGGTTTTTCTGACAACAAAGATCACACCACTTTTTTAAAAGAATTACTTTCCTTAAAACCAAAATCTCTAGCCTGCACTCGGTTCACTAAAAATATTTTCCGCAAAACCGCTGAACCTAAGAAATTAATGAATTTAGCTTTGAAGTTGGATAGTAAATTAAACACGGCCTCCTTTTTAGATCCTCAGGCGGCACTGGCTTGGACCAGAGCGCAGGTCAAGGAGGATGATTTGATTTTAGTTACCGGTTCAATGTTCCTTTCGGGAGAACTTCGTCCACTATTTAAAAAAATTCAATAGAAATACGGGCCGGGTTTTCCGGTCCGTCTTTTTAAGCTATAATATAGATAAGATTCTCACTTTATTTATATGGTAAAAACTCGGATAAAAATTAGCCCTGAGGATAACCTTAAGGTTATTAAAGAGAATTTGCGAAGCCAAGCTCCACCCAAGCAAATTCATAAGAATAAGAAAGCTTATGTTAGGCGCGGCAAGCATCAGCTAAAAGACTTTAATAATTAATCATATGATGAAAGGTAAATTTGCTTATCTATTTCTGGGAGTAATTATTGTCATCGCTTTGGTGATTAGATTGTTTTCTGTCGTTGCACCGAAAAAAAATGCCATTCCGGAAAACAAAGTCGTCCCGCTGGTAACGGTAATTCCGACCTCGACGCCGGCCGCAATCGAACCGAATACGAGCCAAATCATTATTCAAAATCCACAACCGGGGATGATTGTCACAAGCCCCTTGGAGCTTAGCGGGGAAGCCAGAGGGAATTGGTTTTTTGAAGCCAGCTTGCCGGTTAAATTATTAGACGAAAATGGACAAACGATTGCCTCGGTCCCAGCTTCTGCCAAGAGTGATTGGCAGACTGATAATTTAGTGCCGTTTAGCGCCACTTTGGAATTTACAACTACTTCAACATCAGGCTATTTGCTTATCACCAAAGATAATCCATCAGGCTTGCCGGAAAATGATGCCTCAATGCGCATTTCAGTCCGCTTTAAATAAATAATCTAAATAATGTGATTTTATACAACACGCTTAGCCGAACAAAGGAAGAGTTCAAACCGATAAACAGCCATGAGGTCGGTCTTTATACCTGCGGTCCGACAGTTTATAATTATGCCCATATCGGAAATCTGCGAACCTATTTATTTGAAGACTGGTTAAAACGCATCTTAGCCTATAATAAATATCAGGTTAAGCATGTGATGAATGTGACCGACGTCGGCCATTTAGTCGGCGATGGCGATGTTGGGGAAGACAAGATGGAAACTGGGGCGGTCCGTGAAGGCAAAAGCGCTTGGGAGATTGCGGACTATTACCTGGCCGCCTTCAAGAAAGACTTATTTGATTTAAATATATTAGAACCGACAATTTGGTGTAAGGCCACGGATAATATTCCGGAACAGATTGACCTTATTAAAACGTTGGAAGTCAAAGGATATACCTATCAGACCAGTGACGGAATTTATTTTAACACGAATAGATTCCCCGATTATAATAAACTGAGCCACTTAAAATTGGATGAACTTGAGGAAGGGGCCAGGGTCGAAAAAAATCCGGAGAAAAAAAATCCGACTGATTTCGCCTTATGGAAATTTTCACCAGCTGGAGCCAAGCGTCAGATGGAATGGGAATCGCCATGGGGGATTGGTTTTCCCGGCTGGCACATTGAGTGTTCGGCGATGAGCTTAAAGTATTTAGGCAAGGAACTTGATATCCATTGCGGAGGCGTTGACCATATAAATATCCACCATACTAATGAAATCGCCCAGAGTGAAGCCGCCACCGGCAAGAAGTTTTTTAATTACTGGCTCCACGGCGCATTTTTAAATGTCATCGGCGGAAAAAAGATGGCTAAAAGCGATGATAATTTTTTGACGCTAGATAATGCTTTAGTCAAAAAGGGATTATCGCCCTTAGCCTATCGTTACGGTGCGGCCTCGGTTCATTATCGCAAACCGATGGAATACTCCGAAGATAATTTCCGCCAAGCCCAGAATGCTTGGAATAATTTGCTTCGACAAGTCGCCGCTTTGGGCGATAAAAAGGGAGAAATAAATATTTTTTGGCGGGATAGTTTTTTAGCGGCGATAAATGATGATTTGAATATTCCCCAGGCCTTAGCCATTACTCAAGATATGCTTAAATCTGATTTAGCACCAGAGGTAAAATTGGCTACGGTTTTAGATTTTGATAAAGTTTTGGGCTTAGGTTTATCGGACGTAAAAAATTTTTCTGATAATGAAATTCTATTTAGTGAATTGCCCAATGAAGTTCAGGCCTTAGTTTTGGCTCGCGAAACCGCCCGCCAAGAAAAAGATTTTACTCAATCAGATAGACTGCGCGATGAAATCAAGAGTCGCGGTTATGTAGTTGAAGATACGAAGGATGGCATGAAATTCAATTTGATTTAAATGACTCGAAAAAATATTTGGGAAAAATTAAATAAACCGATTCTCGCTTTGGCGCCCATGGCCGGTTTTTCTGATTCGGCTTTTCGGCAGATAGTTAAGGGTTACGGAGCCGACATTGTATACAGTGAAATGGCTTCGGTGACCGCTTTATTTTATAACAAAAAACCGACTTTAGATTTACTAAAATTTGATAAGGCCAAAGAAAGTAATTATATCGTTCAACTTTTCGGTTCTGATCCGGAACATTTTGCTTTAGCGGCGAAGATTGTCACCAAAGAAATAAAACCGCAGGGCATTGATATCAATTTCGGTTGTCCAGTCGGCAAAGTTTTGAAACAAGGAGCTGGCGCCGATTTAATGAGTCATTTAACTAAAGCCCATGAGGTTATCGCCGCGGTCTGCGCCAATACTGATTTGCCAGTATCGATAAAGATTAGAACTAAATCCGGCGATGTTGGAGCCTTAGATTTTTTGAAATCAGTAGCCGATTTGCCGATTGCCGCCGTGATGATCCATGGCCGGACTTTAAAACAAGGTTTCGCCGGCGATATCGACTATGATTTAATCAAGCAGGCTAGAAAATATTTTAAGGGCGTGATTTTGGCCAATGGCGGAATCAATAATTTAAGCCAAGCCCAAAAAACTTTGGAGCTTACTGGTGCTGATGGCCTCGGGTTGGCGCGCGGTGTTTTAGGGCGCCCTTGGTTATTTTCCGAGATTAAAAAAAATAAAGAAATTGATTTGGACATTAAGGATATTTCTAAAATTATTTTGCGCCATGCTAAACTTGAAGAAAAGTTAAAAGGCCAAAATGCGATGATTGAACTTCGGAAACATTTATGCTGGTATGTCCAAGGAATAAGCGGCGCCACCCATTACCGTGCCCAATTAGTTAAGGCTGAAAAATATGAAGATGTTAAAAATATTTTTAAATTTTAATCTATGATCCTATTTATAAGTACCGCGTCATACGATGAAATAATTATTGCTTTGTTTGACGGCGATAAAAAAATAAAAACCAAAAAATTTAAAGCCCCGAGAAAACAAGCGGAGAAACTTTTGCCGGCCGTGGATAAATTAATAATAGCGGCTCATAAAAAATTAACTGACGTTAAAAAAATCCAGGTTGTCGTTAGTGGCGGATCGTTTACGAGTTTGCGAATCGGCGTGGTGACTGCGAATGCCTTGGCTTATGCTTTGCACATTCCGATTGAAGCGGTCGGGGCTGATGGTAAAATTTTAGAAAATCAACAAGCGAAAAAATTTGAGTCATATAATATTGTGACGCCTCAATATGATCGGGAACCGAACATCGGCGTCAAAAAGAAAAAGTAGAATTTAGATAATTATAGGTAAAAAATAAAAATCACTTATCCACAGGTGGTTTTTTTATTGTATAATTAGCCACAAAAATCTTTAATTTTAAACGGCCGATTTGTGTTGACCGTTGGGGACCAGTAATGTATAATTGGGGTATTGAGGCAGACAGTGGGGAACAGTGGTGAATTTTTAATAGAACTATCTAAGAATTGTTTTTAAAATATGTTCATCGGTGAATACAAACACAATCTAGATGACAAAGGACGCTTAGCTATTCCAGCTAAATTTCGTGTGGCATTAAAAAAAGGAGCGGTTGTTACCAAGGGTTTGGACAACTGCTTATTTTTGTATTCCAAAGAACAATTTGATATCATCGCTAAAAAGTTTGCGGCGCTACCGATTAGCCAAGCGAGAGCTCGAGCTTTTAGCCGCCATATGTTAGCCGGGGCGATGGATTTAGAATTTGATACTCAGGGCCGAATCACCTTACCGGAATATTTAAGAAATTTTTCCGGATTAAAAAAGAACGTTATTGTTACCGGTTTATATAATCATTTAGAAATTTGGAACGAAGCCGCCTGGAATAAATATAAACTGGAATCAGAAAAAAACAGTAACGCGATTGCTGAAGAAATGGGCGATTTAGGAATTTAAAACCATGGATTATCAACACATCCCAGTAATGCTTAAAGAAGTCCTGGCTGGACTCAACCCAAAACCAGGACAGAAATTTATCGATTGTACCTTGGGGGGCGCCGGTTATACTTTGGCGCTGTCGAAATTAGTTGGTGAGTCTGGAAAAATTCTCGCGGTTGATTTGGATGATTTAGCTTTAGCTAATGCCAAAGCAATTATTAAAAAAGAAAAAATTAAGAATATAGTTTTAGTTCAAGATAATTTCCGTAATTTACAAAAAATAGTGGCCGAAAATTTTCCCAAAGATTTTAAGTTTGATGGCGTCGTAATGGACCTCGGATTATCTTCTGTTCAGTTGGCCGATGAGACGCGCGGTTTTTCTTTCCAAGGAGACCGGCCGCTGGATATGGCCTTTAGTCAGTTGGGGCACAGCGCTGTGGCTACAACTACCATCGTTAATCGTTACCCCTTAGACAAGTTAACATATGTGTTCCGTGTTTATGGAGAAGAGCCGAAAGCTTATGCCTTGGCCAAAAAAATAGTTGAAGATCGAAAAAAGAATTGGATAAGAACAACTGGTCAATTATTAGAAATAGTCGCCAAAGTAATTAAGCCGAATCCCAGAATAAAAATTAATCCGGCAACGCGAGTGTTTCAAGCTCTAAGGATGGAAACCAATTATGAGCTTGATGCCTTGAAAGAAGTTTTGCCTGCCGCAGTTAATTCTTTAAAGCCAGGAGGCAGAATTGCAGTCGTATCATTTCACAGCGGTGAAGACAGAATTGTAAAAGATTTTTTCAGAACCGAGAGTAGAGATTGTGTCTGTCCGCCATCAGTTCCAGTCTGTATCTGTAAGCACCAGGCCACCTTAAAAATCCTGACCAAAAAACCGATTCCTGTTACGGCCGCTGAGAGCAATGAGAATCCCCGAGCCCGAAGCGCGAAATTCCGACTGGCCGAAAAAATTTGATAATTTTTAAATTATATAACATCTAAAGTTATGACCGCTGTTATAACAACTAAGCGTCCTAATTATGCTACCGGACGCACTGAAGTTTCAAAACGATTAAATTTAAGACTGGTCAACCTATTTTTAGGCGCTCTGGTCGTGCTTATTGGCGGCTACTATCTTGTCGATATAAACGACTTGATCGTTAAAGGTTTCGCCCTTAGGGAACTTAAATCGCAAGGCACTATTTTAGCCAGTGAAAATCTCGATCAGGAAACGAAGGTGATGAATCTCCAATCTTATAGCAATCTAAATAATAAGATTAAGAAATTAAATATGGTGGCGGTGGGAGAAGTGGAATACCTAACAGTGACCCAACCTACATTAGCCAGAAAATAATCTCATGTGGCGAGACAAGAAAAAGACAACTAACAATCGCCAAGGGGATAATAATAGTCGCCTACGTTTGGTCGTAGCGATTATTTTTTTATTGACGGGATCGCTTATCTATCGCTTGTACCATGTTCAAATTAATCAAAGCGACATCTATACGGCGCTGGCGGCTAGCCAGCACGACATTTCCAGCCAATTAATTCCGGATCGAGGCAAGATTATCATAACCGATTCGGCGGCCGGAGAAAATACGGAATACACTTTGGCGACCAATAAGGATTTTTATATTATTTATGCAATCCCGAAAGATATAGTTAATCCCGCCGAAGTTGCTCAGAGGCTGTATGATTTTTTTGACAAGCCTAATCTTTCCCAAAATCTCAGCGATACGATTACCAAGAATACGGCAACTGATTTTGAAACTAAGTTGGCTGATATTAATAATGATGCGACGCTAAGCCCCGCCGATAAACAAACTAAACTAGCGGCCGAAATAAAACGCCAGGTTGATTTGAAAAATTCTGGCACCTTGGCTCAACAAGCGGAAATAAAAAAAGAACAAGAATTGGCTAACAGCCAATCTTTGATTGTGGCCGATTACAATCAGCGGCTGAGCCGTCCCGGCGGCATGTATACTGTTATTCAGAATAAGGTCAGCGATGTTGATCTGCTTAAGTTCTATGTTTACATGAATAACCAGTCGACAACGACTTCGATTACGGATCAAGATTTATCGATTTCACTCGGTAAGGTTATTAATAGTAAAACCAATAAGGAGCTAACGCTTACCGGTTTTAATTTTGAAATTAAAAAATTTCGTTATTATCCGGAAAACAATCTTGCTTCACAACTGCTAGGTTTTGTCAGCTACGCCGATGATATCGGCAACGGCAGTTACGGGCTGGAGGAATTCTTTAATGAAGAGTTGACTGGTAAATTAGGCTCGGTCAAAGGGGAGCGCGGCGTTGATAATTCCATGATTGTTAATGATCGGGAATATATCAAACCGACTCCTGGTTCGGATTTGGTTTTAACGATTGATCGGAGTGTGGAATTCTATGCTTGTGATAAATTAAAACAGACCGTCGATAAATTTTCTGCCCTTGGCGGAACCGTAATCGCCCTCGATGCCAAAACTGGAGCGGTTTTAGCGATGTGCTCAGTCCCGGATTTTAATCCGAATGACTATAAAGATGTCGCGGATATGGCCGTCTTTAAAAATCCGGCGGTTTATAATCAGTATGAGCCAGGCTCTGTTTTTAAAGCGATTACCATGTCGGTTGCTCTCGACACGGGCAAAGTAACACCAAGCACAACTTACTCTGATCCGGGAGAATTGTACGTTAATGGCTGGCCAAAACCGATTCGAAATTCTGACTTCGATACTAAGGGCGGACATGGCATAGTTGATATGAATTATGTCTTAGAATATTCTTTAAATACCGGAGCCATTTTTGCGATGCGCCAAGCCACCCCAAAAGTTTTTGCTGATTATGTTAAAAATTATGGTTTTGGCGAACGGACGGGAATTGAACTCGGTTCCGAGTCCCCGGGGAATATTAATAATTTACTTACTAAAAATATTCGCGACATTGACGCGGCCACGGCTTCTTTCGGGCAAGGGATTGCGGTGACGCCGCTGCAGATGGTTTCGGCTTATCAAGTTTTTGCGAATAAAGGATATCTGATGAAGCCCTATATTGTAAAAGAAATAAAACATGCTGATGGTAAGACTGAAGTCATCGCTCCAGTCCAAGAACGCCAGGTAATCAGTGAAAAAACGGCGACCACAATTCTTGGCATGCTGACTAACGTCGTCACAAGCGGCCACTCTAAGAAAGCTTCGATTCCGGGATATTTTATCGGCGGCAAAACCGGTACGGCTCAGATTTCCGTCAATGGCGGATATGAGAAGGACCGTTACAATCATACTTTTGTCGGTATCGCTCCGATCGATAATCCGAAATTCGTCATGCTCACTTATATCGATAGTCCCAAAGGCGTCATCTATGCCGAAAGCACCGCCCTCCCTTTATGGACTGATATCGCGACTTTTATGCTGCAATATTATCAAGTGCCAAAAACAAAATAATTGGCTTGACGCTTGAATCCGCTCGCGCTAAGGTAAATGTATATGCGTAAAATCCTCCGTTTCAAATTAAAATGTCTCGCCAAACTTATACTAAGAAAATATAAGCCTCATGTTATTGGCATCACCGGCAGTATCGGTAAGACCAGTTCCAAAGAGGCTGTCTACTTGGTGCTTAAGGATCGTTTTAAGGTTCGAGCCAGCTATAAGAATTACAACAATGAATTAGGTTTGCCATTAACGATTATCGGTCACGAATCAGCCGGACGTTCTATCTTCGGCTGGTTGTCAGTCTTTTTTTACGCTTGGAAAATTATTATTTTCCGCGACAAAAACTATCCGGAAATTTTAGTCTTAGAAATGGGAGTTGACCGACCAAGTGATATGACCTATTTGTGTTCAATCATCTCCCCAGAAGTCGGCATCGTCACCGCTGTTTCTTATTCCCACATAGAGTATTTCGGCAGCGTCGCCAATATCAAAAAAGAAAAGCAGGTCTTGATTGAAAACGTTGATAATAAGGGTTTGGCAATCTTAAATTTTGATAACGAGCCGGCCAGAGAAATGGCCAACGCCAGCCGCGCTAAAGTCATTACTTATGGCTTGAACGAAGGGGCCGATTTAAAGGCTCAAGATATTTCGTATAATTTTTCCAAAGGCGATTATGATTTGTCGGGCGTTCATTTGAAGATGAACTATGGCGGAGCAATCGTTCCGTTATTTATGAAAAACGTCATGTCCGAACCGGCGATTTACGCCGCACTAACTGGCGCCGCGGCTGGTTTGCATTTTGGTATGAATCTGGTGGAAGTGGCTGATAGCTTGAATGATTTCAATTTGCCAGCTGGACGAATGAACTTGTTGGCCGGGATAAACCATAGTTTTATAATTGATGATTCTTACAACTCGTCGCCGGAAGCCTGCTTGGCCGCGATTAATGTCTTAGGAAATATCCGAACATCTGAGGAAAGCAAGAAGTATGCGGTGCTTGGCGATATGACTGAAATCGGATCTTACACAGAGGAGGGGCACAATGTGGTTGGCAATAAAGTGGCCGCCAGTAAGATAAATTATTTGGTAGCCGTTGGTGAAAGATCGAAATATATGGTTGAGGGAGCGAAGCTAACTGGAATGGACGAGGCTAACATTTTTCATTTTGATACCGCCCCAGAGGCTGGGGAATTTTTAAGAAGTCGCATAAATAGCGGCGACGTCATTTTAGTAAAGGGCTCGCAGTTTATGAGGATGGACAAAGTGGTTAAAGTTATTATGGCTGAACCGGAACGCGCCAAAGAATTGCTGGTCCGCCAAGGCTCCGAGTGGAAATAAATTTGCTCATGCTTGTCACCTGAGATAACAAATCCCTAATAGTTAATCCTTTAGGGATTTTATTTTACAAATATTTAGGCTTTTTCTTGATTTTAGGTTATCATCGGTCTATACTTAAATTAATATGAAAATACTTATTTTAGGAGCCCAAGGAAATTTAGGGACTCAGCTAGTTAATCTCTATAAAGACGATGAGTTATTGGCTTGGGACAAAGATGAGGCTGATTTTTTAAATTTAGCTGATCTAGAGGTAAAATTAGACATTGCTAAACCAAAAATGATTATTAATGCCGCCGCCTATAATGCGGTTGATAACTGTGAATCAGATTCTCAGGAGTTGGCCATTGCCTTAAAATTGAATCGAGATTTGCCAGCTTTTTTAGCCGATTGGTGTTTAAGAAATCAGACGGTTTTAATCCATTATTCAACGGATTATGTTTTTAGCGGTGACGAGTCACATCAGGAATTTAGTGAAAATGAGCCACCTAATCCCATAAATAAATACGGGGCTAGCAAAGCCGCCGGGGAAGCGGAAATTATTAAACATTCAGGATTAAATTATTATCTTATCCGAGTGTCTAAATTATTTGGGCCGCGTGGCAATAGTCCATATGCGAAGAATTCTTTCTTCGACATCATGCTTGGCCTGGCAAAAGATAATTCGGAATTTAAAGTAGTTGATGAAGAGGTGAGTTGTTTTACGTATACGCCGGACTTGGCCAAGGCCACAAAAAATTTAATCGAACAAAATTTTCCATATGGCATTTATCATTTGGCCAATTCAGGCGCCTGTACTTGGTACGAGAGTATGCTTGGGTTAAATTTACCAAATGAAGTAATTCCGATTAAAGGTTCTGATTTAGTAAGACCAGCGGCCAGGCCAAAATTTTCAGCCTTAAAAAATACAAAATTCCCACCCTTACGAGATTACCGCGAGGCGTTAAAAGAATATTTAAATAAATAAATTTATGAGGGGGATTATTTTATCAGGCGGCAGCGGTACCAGACTCCGCCCCTTAACAAAAATTACGAGCAAACAATTATTACCGATTTATAACCGGCCGATGATTTATTATCCACTTAATACTTTAATTCAAGCCGGAATCAAGGAAATATTGATTATCGTCTCTCCGGAACGAGCGGGGGATTATTTAAATTTACTAGGTAGTGGCAAAGATTTCGGGGTTAAATTTACATACGAGATTCAGGATAAACCAGAAGGCTTAGCCCAGGCATTTATCATTGGTGAAAATTTCATCGATCAAGAAGATGTGGCCATGATTTTGGGTGATAATATTTTTGAAGATGATTTTTCAAAAGATTTAAAAAACTTTAAAGGCGGGGCTAAAGTATTTGCCAAAAAAGTTCCGGACCCCGAAAGATTCGGGGTGGTTAAATTTGATGCCAATCATCAAGCCCAGCAATTAGTCGAAAAGCCTCAGGAATATATAAGCAACTACGCTGTTACTGGATTATATGTCTGTGATCACCACGTCGTTGAAATTGCGAAAAATTTGAAACCAAGCAGCCGCGGCGAACTGGAAATCGTTGATGTGCTAAATGCTTATTTAGAAAAACAAGAACTTGAAGTGGCGATGGTGGAAGGCGAATGGCTCGACGCTGGAACTTTTGATAGTCTGCTTCGAGCGCAAAACTTTGCCAAAGAGAGATTGGATAAAAAAATGATTATATAGTTATGAAGATAGCGATTGGCTTTATCACTTATGATGTCTCAACGGCAAAATATTTGCCGTACTTTTTAGATAGCCTATTTAAAGCTTTAGCTGATTTTAAAAATGAGGATTGTTTAGTGATGGCCCGAGATAACAGCGAGGAACCCGATAATTACAACCGGGAATATATTGAGAAAGTTTTTAATAAAGATGAAGTCTTAATTGATTTTCGCTGGTCCGGGGAAAATGTCGGTTTTGCAAAATGTTATAACGCCATGATCGCTGAGGCCAAAGACTGGGGAGCCGAATTATTTTTATGTATCAATCCCGATACTATCATCGCGCCTGATGCGATTATAAAATTAAGTGAAGCTCTTAGTTCGGATAATATGCTGGGTTCAGTGGCACCAAAAATTTTGCGTTGGGATTTTGATAAGCAAAAATTAACAACTCAAATTGACACTTGCGGTTTATCACTGCAACCAGGTTTAGTTTTTGTTGATATCGGTCAAGGGCTTGAAGATAAAAATCAATTTCATGATTTTCCAATTTTAGGACCGTCAGGCGCCGCCGGCTTATATCGAATGTCGGCCTTGCAAGCGGTCAAGGAAAGTACCGGCTATTTTGACGAACGGATGTTTATGTATAAAGAAGATTGTGATTTGGCATATCGTTTATTTTTAGCTGGTTATTCTTCCAGGTTAGTTCCCGAGGCGAAAGTGTATCATGATCGCACTGCAACCGCTAAAGGTTCGGGGATATTAGCGAGCCTAAATAGCCGGGCCAGTAAAAGCCGGCAGGTCAGATCTTGGTCTTTTTTGAATCAGCACCTCTTGATTGTTAAATTTTGGTCGAAGCAAAGCTCAGCGAACAAATTTAAAGTTTTGTCCAGAATCTTGTTGTTTGGCGTCTTTGCCTTAATTTTTGAACCGAATTTGTTAAAAAATTACTCTAAAATAAGCAAATATTTTCGAGAAAGCCGAAAAGCCTGATTGTCTATTGACTAATACAAATTATTATGATAAGTTGACAGTACAACAATAATAAAATTCTAACAAAGGAAATATAGATAAACTATATTTTTTAAAAATAGTATGGAAAATGTCTTAGAACGAATGGTAAAAGAAGAGAAATCAGAAGAACTGGCTCGCTTAAATGCGGTTACCATTGTCAACAATCTTTTTTCGGAACTTTTAGAACGAGAGCGCGATGTGCTTTCCCGTCGTTTTGGTTTGAAAGGCGGTAAAGGTGAAACTTTAGAAAAGATTGGTCAAATGCATAATTTAACTCGGGAACGAGTTCGTCAGATAGAAGTCGCTAGTATTCGTAAGATTAAGAAACTGGAAACTTTGGAAAGCTGCTTAAGCACCCTTAAATCCACCGTTGGTTCTTTGCTTGAAGAGCATGGGGGAATGCTGCGCCGTGATTACCTATTAGATATTCTGACCGTCTATTCTTTGGAAATTGCCAACAAGGATGATAAAACTATCAGCGAGGAAACTCGTTCGGTTTATCGAAATCATTTTAACTTTTTAATTTCCAAACTATTAGAAGACGATTTAGATTCAGTTAAGGATTCGGAAAAATTCAACCCAGCTTATAAGTTAAAGGATTCCAAGACCAATCATTTAGAAGAATTAGCTGACGATTTGGTCAGCAAGGTTGATAAAATCAAGAAGACTTTATCGACTGAAGAATTACTTGATTTATTAAAAGGTCTTGATTCATACAGCAAACACCAGGAAAAACTTAAAGAGAGCGGCCTTGATATTACTCCAGTTTTCAAGAGCCAGACATTTCCTGATAAAGCGGAAACTATTAATGCCGATAAGATTTTATATTCTCTGATGCAGACAGTTAAAAATGTCGAACAAAACAAGTTCGGCGACTGGGGAAAAGCTGATTCTCACGAAATTAAACCAAAGACGATTAATGATAAAATATATCTAGTTTTAAAGAATGAAAATCGCCCGATGCATTTTACGGAAATTGCGGCTCGCATCAATGAAGTTAAATTTGACAAGAAAAATGCTAACCCAGCCACCGTCCACAATGAACTTATTCTTGACAATCGTTATATCTTGACTGGACGAGGCATGTACGGCCTTAAAAGCTGGCAAAAATAAATAAATATATCCTTGATTACGCTCTGGCAATTTGGCTGGGGCGTTTTTGTTTTTAAATAAATATGTTAGAATATATACATGGATATCGTGATAAACACCACGCGTCTTCAAGAATTTTGGAATGCTGCTCCGGCCGATATGGCTTGGCAGTTTTTTATTAATTTTGGCTGGATGATTCTGGCCGTCGTTTTTTTGTATGGCGTTAGAGAGGTCTATTTAGTTTATGTGGGCGGAAAATTTGCGGCGACCTTAAAAAATATTATTCTAGCCATTGATATCCCGAAAGGCAATGTCCAGTCGCCTAAAGCCGTCGAGAATTTATTTACCTATTTGGGCGGCGCTCACGGCTCAATTAGTTTCTATGAAAAATGGTTTGATGGTAAATTCCAACAAAGTTTCAGCTTTGAAATAGTTTCGATTGATGGTTATACCCAATTTTTAATCAGGACTCCCGAGGAATCAAGATACTTAGTCGAATCAGCGGTTTATTCGCAATACCCAGATGCTGAAATTACCGAAATCGATGATTACGTCACCGGAGTGCCTTCAAAATTTCCCGATGAAGAATGGGATTTGTGGGGAGCCGAATTTTATCAGGGAGCTAATCAAGCTTATCCGATTAAACTATATGAAGAATTTGAACATAAATTCGGCGAGTCGGAAACACAATTTAAAGATCCAATGGCGTCGCTGATGGATTTATGCAGTTCACTTCGGCAGGGAGAACAGTTATGGATTCAGTTTATTATCACCCCAACTGGCTTTGACTGGATTAAAGCGTCAGATAAGGCCGTTGATAAATTACTTGGTAAAGAAAAAAAGAGCGAAGGCAATGTCATGAAGTTTTTTATTTGGTTAGGCGAATTAAGCGAACATGTTTTATCTATTTGGAGTGAAATTAAACCCAAAGAAGTGAAATCAATGTCGATGATGGAACTAACCCCTAAACAGAAGAAACAAATTGAAGCGATTCAGATGAAGGCTTCAAAAATTGGTTTTTATTTTAAAATGCGAGTCGCTTACGTGGCCAAAAAAGAACTACTTAACCGGGCTAAAGTTGTTAGCGGTCTAGTCGGTTGGGTTAAACAATTTGCCGCTTTAGACTTAAATAATATAAGACCCGATATGGATTTAACGGCCACCAAGACCGCCTATTTCACTAAAGACTCCCGCTTAGTTGTGAAGAAAAATTTATTAATGGAAAATTATATTGGCCGCAGCGGCGCCGGGAAGGCCCCCGGAATAATGAACATAGAAGAATTGGCGACACTCTGGCACTTTCCGTTGGAGGCCAATGTTAAGGCGCCGTTTATCCAGAAAGCGCCTGGTCGAAAATCGGATGCCCCTTCATCGTTGCCGATATTTGAAGAAACAACCAGCCAGGCCTTGCCTCCGGATATTTTCGGTGAAAATTATCATAAAGAAGAACCCAAAGAAAAAACAAGTAAATCTGAAGAAGAAACTTTTCCGTTTGGTGGTAATAGCGGCGCTGGAGATGATTTGTTCTGGGTTGAAGAGAGCGGTTCCAAAAACAACCAGGCTAACGCTGTCCCGAGAAAGGAATCAGAAAAGACTGGGCCGCCGGCCGGTTTGCCTTTTGTTTAATATATTTAGCCATGAATAATCAAGAATTTAAAAAGCGCCTGACTGTTGGAATTGATGCCCGTTTTTATGGTCCTTTAGGCAAGGGCCTGGGTCGCTATACGCAGGAAATCGTGGACAATGTTATTGCCATCGATGAGAGTGATTTTTATAATTACGTAATTTTTTTATCGCCCGATAATTTTGATGAATTCGTCTGTGCGAAAACCAATGTCCGTAAGGAATTAATTTCGTCTCGCTGGTATACTTTGGCGGAACAGTTTGAGGTGCCTTATAAGTGGTGGCGGGCCCAGATTGACCTGATGCATTTTCCGCATTTTAATGTACCATTTATCAAAGCCGGAGCTTACGTGGTCACAATCCATGACCTTATCCTGACAAAATTTCCCACTAATCGAGCCTCAACGCTTCACCCGTCTATCTATTGGCTCAAAGATAAAGCTTATCATTTAATAATCGCGACCGCCGTCCGATTTGCGACCAAGATAATTACCGTCTCGGAATTTACCAAAAAAGATTTAATCGATCAGTTTGGCGCCCATGCGGATAAGATTGAAATCACTTATGAAGGAGTGGCTAATCTAGCCAAAGGGAACGACTCTCTATTTGTTGCTAAGCTGGATAATAAAAAAACTCTCGCTTTGTATAATGTCCGCGGTCCGTTTTTGCTATATGTGGGCAACGCTTATCCTCACAAAAACTTAGAAGGTCTAATCCTTTGCTTCTTGCGCTTGCATGCTAAGCGTCCGGATTTACGTTTGGTTCTGGTGGGGAAAGAAGATTATTTTTATAACCGAGTTAAAGATTTAGCCAAAAGCAACAATCTCTGGCAGAAGGAAAATCATAATAGTCCGATAGTTTTTACCGGTTATGTTCCCGATGTTGATCTTGAAGCTTTGTTTCAAGAAGCGACAGTTTACGTTTTTCCGTCTTTCTATGAAGGTTTCGGTTTGCCGCCGCTTGAAGCCATGGCTCATGGCTGTCCAGTCGCGAGTTCAAACCAGGCGAGCATGCCGGAGATTCTGGGCGACGCGGCGGTTTACTTTGATCCAAGAGATAAAGACCAGATGATAAAAGTAATCGAAGAGACAATTGATAATCCGGATTTACGAAAAAAATTAATTGCGGCGGGTTACGAACAGATTAAAAAATACAGTTGGTGGGAATGCGGGCGCGCCACCGGAGAAATATATCGTCAAATACTAGGAAGACATAAATAAATGTTTAATCAAAAAAACAACCAGAAACGGATGGCCAGCGAAAGTCAGATTTCGCCGAATTTTTTGCATAGTATCGATGGTTCGCAAATACTATCCAAGAAGCTAAAAAAAATTAAAGCCAAGGTAGGACAGGAAATAAAACATGAAAAAATTATAATTAAGCGTGAAAAACTGATCATAAAAAAAGCCGGTGAAGAAATTTTTAAACCGATCAAATCTTTGGAACGAGAAATTGGGAAAGCCCTTCACCGTCATCATTCGAAGTTTGATCAAGCCTTAGCCGCCAGTGAAAAAAAATTGAAATCTGCCAGGGCGCAATTCTTAACAGCGAATCGAAAAAATAAAGCCAAAAATAAAGATAAGAACGGTCCTGATTGGCAGCTCAAATGGTATCGGTCGTTATTTTCCTTTTTCTTAGTGCTGTTATTTCTAATTGTGCCGTTTAAGCTTCTGGCCTATCTGCAAGTTTTTAATTTGTCACTGCTCGAATCAAAGATAATAACGAGCTCAACGGCCGCCGTTGATAATCTGATGGGGGCCGGAGCCGCTGCCTCGGAATTAAATATGCCCGCCGCGCAAAATCATTTTGCGGCGGCCGGAGCGAATTTTCTGCAAGCCAGCAGTGATATGTCTGGTATCAATGATGCTCTATTATCGCTGGCTGCTTTATCGTCAAACCCGAAGTATAAGCTCGCGGCTGAGAGCAAGAAGTTTTTACGAATCGGTGTTTTAGGCGCTGATCTGGGCAATGAATTAACCCAGGCGCTCTCAGGAGTAAACGGCAACAGCGAGGGGAATTGGATAAAAATATTGGATGACTTTTCGGTTCACGGCCACTTGGCGCTCGCTGACGCTGTCAGTTTAAAATCAGAGTTGCAAAAAATAAATCTCAAAAATTTACCGTCTGATTATCAAACTAAATTTTTGGATGTGAGCAGTAAGATTGATAAATTGCCGGATAATTTAGCCCTCGTCGTTAATAACATCGATGAATTGAAATTGTTTTTAGGGGCGGGGCGCGACAAAAGATATTTATTAGTCTTCCAAAATAATGCTGAAATGAGAGGCTCTGGTGGATTTTTGGGCAGTTATGCTCTGGTTGATTTCCGAGAAGGGAAAATTAGAAATTTAGAAGTCCCGGGCGGCGGGTCATATGATACTGAGGCTGGGTTAACCGAAAAAATAAAAGCGCCTGAGCCATTATGGCTAGTCAATCCGCAATGGCACTTTTGGGATGCCAATTGGTGGCCGGATTGGCCGACGACGGCCAAGAACTTAATGTGGTTTTATGAGAAAAGCGACGGCCCATCAGTTGATGGTGTGATTTCGTTTACGCCCAGCGTTGTCGAACAATTACTGACGATTACCGGACCGATTGATTTGACCAAAGATTATGGCTTAGTAATAACATCAGATAATTTTTGGCAGGAAGTCGAACTGACTGCCGAGCGGGATAATTTAGTTAAAACTAATCCGGCAGCTGTCAGCCATCTTCCGGCCGGAGAGACGGCTAAGCCGAAAAAAATTATCGGCGATCTGATGGCCAAAATAATGGAAGTCCTGCCGCAGAAAATGGATAAGGCTAACATGTTAAAGTTGCTAAGCATTTCTGAGGACAGTTTAGCCTCAAAGCAGATTATGTTTTATTTTAAAGATGCCAGTCTTGAATCAACGGTTAGTGATCGTAATTGGGGAGGGGTAATGACGGCCGCTCCGATGGATTATTTAATGGTGACTAATACGAACATTGCCGGTTCAAAAACTGATCGCGTGATTAATGAAGCGATTAACCATCAAGCCCAGATCTCAGTCGACGGCTCAATTATCGATACAGTGACAATTACCAGGACGCATACGGCCGCCAAAAATACGCCGCTGGTCGGCGTCAGGAATGTCGACTGGATGAGAGTTTATGTACCCCAAGGTTCTAAATTATTATCGGCCAACGGATTCAGTGTGCCTGACGCCAAATATTTCGAAGCGCCGGATCCATCATGGCAGAGCAATCAATTTATCTCACAAACAGAGGATTTAGCGACCACCGATAATCTGAGCGGCACTAAGATTTATCAAGAAAACGGGAAGACAGTGTTTGCTAATTGGTCAATGCTTGATCCGGGGACTAGCCAGACGATTACCTTGAAGTATCTGACTCCCTTTAATCTGTGGCAAGTTGCCAAGAAAACGGATTTTTTCAGCCGTCTAAATAACTGGCTCAATTCGTCAGCCAAAGTTTTATATCCATATTCTTTGTCGATTCAGAAACAACCGGGTTCCGAAAGGGAACGATTAGTATCCCAGATTGGATTGCCTGATTTTGCCAGCCTAGTTTGGGATTCGGGGAATAATCAAGCGGCCAAAAGCGAACATGATTTTTCGCTGGACCGGGATCAATTTTTTTCTGTGCTGATAGCAAACAAATAATTTTTTAATTTTATGACACCTGAACAAAACCGCAAACTTAAAAAAAATAGTAAGCCGGTGTTTATCGAACGTCCTGTTCCGAGCGAGAAACAGGTGGAGGTTTTTGAACGAGCCGTCAAACATGAAGCGCGGCAGGAAGAGATCGATAATAATCTGTCGGAAATATACCGCGATAAGTCGGGCGATCTGGTCGATGTGTCGCATCTGCGCCGCGAAAAAGGCTCATTTTTAGTCTCGGCAATCAAGAATATGTTTGTCATTGCCGTGCTGGTCGTCTTGGGTTATGGTTTTTATTCTTATTTTTCTAATAAACCGCTTGATGCTTCTTCCATCGATCTTTCGGTTAAGGCGCCTGAACAAGTTAAAGCTGGTGATGAATTTAGCTACACGATAAATTATAAGAACAATAGCCGCTTCGTTTTAAACGACCTTCATTTAGAAATTAAATATCCGGATGGATTTATTGTGACTGATGTGAGCGGCGCCGGGCTTAGTCCCGTTACGACCGCAAGCTCGACGGTCCAGAATTATTTCAATCTGCCACCTCTTGCAATTGCGTCCGAAGCGAACGTCATTGTTAAAGGCAGGCTGGTCGGTCAAAAAGACAGTTCAAGTTTTTTGAGCGCTAATTTAAGCTATAGGCCGGGCGATTTTTCCACCGAATTTAAAAAGGACGCCGTGGCGTCAACCCTGATTAATGATTTAGGATTTGATTTGAATTATGAATATGCCAACGCCGCTCTAGTTAGTGAAACCAACGAGATTGATTTAGTCTTTTCTAATATAAAATCAAATCTGCTGGACGGTTTTGATGTTTCATTTATGTTTCCTGAAAATATCACTTTAGTCGATCCGCCAACGGAGGCCTCAACCAGCGATCAAGCGGCCACTTCGACCGACGCTAAATTGACAGTCACTAAGACAAGCAGTTTACTCTGGCAGGCTAGCGGACTCACTCCCGGAACCAATACTTACCGTTTACCGATTTATTATAAAGTAAATAAGAAGGTTGACGATAATCAAACGATAACTGTCAGGCTTAGCAAGCAGATGGCCGATGGCAAATCCTATATGTTTGCCGAGAAGAATATAGCGCTTAACGTGATGAATAGTAATTTGAATTTAACTTTAATCTTGAATGGCACTAAGAATGATAATACGGCCAGTTTTGGTGACGCCTTAAATTATTCTTTGACTTACGCTAATAAAAGCGATGGCCCTTTAAGCGACGTCGTGATAATGGCGGCCTTAAAAGGTGATTTCTTAGATTGGTCAAATTTAAAGAATGACCGGAGCGGAGTCGTCGGCGACAGCACGATTACTTGGACCAAAGAACAGATTCCCGCTTTAGCATCGTTAGCGCCGGGAGCCGAAGGCGAAATTGATTTTTCAATTCCGATCAGGTCGTATAGTAATGCCGATTTAGGGAAGAGCTTTACCATATTGAGCTATGCCCAGTTCAACGTTAATAACCGCCAGGGCGGTTTGAATGACAGCAAGAGCAACAATATAATCACTAAAATTAATAGTGACTTGAATTTAACCGAGAAGGTTCTCTACTTTGATGAGAATAATACTCCAGTCGGCTCTGGCCCTTTGCCGCCAAAGGTAAATGAAAAAACCAGCCTTAAAGTTTATTGGACGCTCGAAAATAATTTACATGAACTAAGCGATACGCGAGTCGTTACCCGCTTGCCTGATTATGTTTCTTTTGATGATAAGTCTAATGTGTCGACGGGGGATTTGAGTTTTGACGCCGCCAGCCATTCGGTTATCTGGAACATCGGTAGTCTCCCGATTTCAACTTATCAGGCCAAAGCCGATTTTAATATCAGTATCACGCCAAGCGATGCCCAGCGCAATACTTTGTTAGTTTTACTTTCTGGAACCACGGTCAGCGCGGTTGATTCCGATACTAAATCAAATCTAGAAAAAAAGAATCTTCCAAAAACCACAAAGTTAGAAGATGACGACATTGCTAATTTAAATAATTCCGGTTTAGTTCAATAATATTTTATGTTTAATATATCGATAAGTAAAAATAAACTGCGGCGCGGTTTAATTAAAACGAATCACGGAGAACTCTCGACGCCGTTTTTTATGCCGGATGCAACTCGCGGTTTTGTAAAACTCCTAAGCGATGCCGATGTTAAAAGCACCAAGACGCCGGCCATGGTCGTTAATACTTTTCACTTATATCTTCAGCCTGGCCCGGAGCTAATCAAAAAAGCCAAGGGGATTCATAAATTCATGAACAGCCAGTTCCCGCTATTATCTGATAGCGGCGGCTTTCAAGTTTTTTCCCTGATTCATCGGAGTTCAAATATGGGCAGTATCAATGACGATAAGGTTATATTTAAATCGCCGATTGATGGGTCGCGCCATGAACTGACACCGGAAAGATCAATCCAGATTCAATTTGATTTAGGGGTTGATATGATGGTTTGTCTCGATGATTGCCCGCCCAATGAATTTTCTAGAGTCGATTTGGAAAAAGCGGTCGACCGGACAATCGCTTGGGCGAAACGCTGTAAGAAGGAATATTTAAAACAAATTAAAATCAGAAAAATATCCAAAGCAAAACGGCCGTTGTTATTTTGCGTCGTGCAAGGCGGGGCCGAACTGGACTTAAGAGAACGCTGTGCTAAAGAGCTTTCAATTATTGGTTTTGATGGTTATGGTCTAGGCGCCAGACCAGTAGATAAAGCAGGGAATTTTATGGCAAGCGTCATGTTTAAAACGGCCTCCTATATTCCGGCCAATACCATTCGTTTTGCCTTAGGTGTGGGCACACCAGATGATATTTATCGCTGTTATGTGATGGGTTGGGATATGTTTGACTGTGTGATTCCGACCAGAGAAGGCCGGCACGGCCGGCTGTTCAATTTTGAAACCAAGTTTAAAGGTTTTAAAGCGCCGCTTAATTTAGAAAAACCGACAGAAACCGCCCCAAAGTTCTATAACACTTTAAATATCAGTAATGCCGAATTTATCTCCGATTTTTCCCCGATTAATGCCAAAAGCAAGATTCCGGAACTGCGTAATCACACAAAAGCCTATTTACACCATTTATTTAAGGTTAATGAGCCATTGGGACAAAAATTGGCTAGCCTTAATAATTTAGAGTTTTTTGCTAGCTTAATGGATTATTTAAAAAAAATTAAGTAAAATCTTGGCAAAAATTAAGAATTACTTTATACTGTAAGCTTGATTATTAATATTTAAGATATAATTATGAACACAAAAATCGTGGCCACCGTTGGTCCAAAATCAGAATCAGAAGAAGCGTTAACCGCTCTAATGAAAAATGGCGTAGATATGGTAAGAGTTAATTTCTCTCATGCCACCTATGAACAGTACAAAAGAATCAAAAAAATTATTGATTCTTTCAATAAGGAAAACGAACGCAAGGTAACTTTAATGTTAGACCTTCAGGGTCCTCGTATCCGGGTTGGTAAATTTCCGGAAGCTGGCATTACTTTACACGTTGATGAAGTGTATCAATTCACCTATTCAAAGTTGCCTTATAAGAAGGGTGGAATTATTCCCATCGACAACAATGATTTATATAAGGATATTAAAAAGAACCATCCTTTATTTTTATGCAACGGCGCCATTGAATTAACGGTCAGTGAAGTCAAGAATAAAGTAATCACCGCCAAGGTAATTAACGGCGGTGTTTTGAGCTCCAATAAGGGAATCAATGTTCCAGATACTAACATGCAAAAGGGTGGCTTAACGGCTAAAGACGTTAAAGATTTAAAATTCGGTTTAACAGTCGGCATGGATTATGTCGCCTTATCTTTCGTTCAGACAGCCGCCGATGTTACTCGTCTTAGAACTTTACTCGGCAAAAAGAGTAAGGTAAAAATTATTTCTAAAATTGAAAGAGGTATCGCTTTAAAAAATATCGATAAAATTATCATGGCGTCTGATGTCATCATGGTCGCCCGCGGTGATTTAGGTATTGAAGTTCCGATTGAAGAATTGCCAATTATCCAAAAGAACTTGATTAGACATTCTCACTGGCATAATAAACCAACGATTTTAGCGACTCAAGTAATGACTTCCATGATTAAAAATCCTCACCCAACTCGAGCTGAAGTTAGTGATATTGCTAACGGCGTTTTTGATGGTGCTGATATGATTATGTTGTCCGATGAAACCACGGTTGGCGATTATTCTTTAGAAGCCGTTAAGATATTAAAAAAAGTAATCGCTTGTACCGAAGAAAATATTTATAAAACTTATATTACCGATTAATATTATTTGAAGAAAAAATAAATTCGGAACGTAGTACTAAATAAATAAAACTATGAAAATAAAATCCATCAAAGCCTTACAGATTCTTGATTCTCGGGGCACTCCGACTTTGTCAGCGACCGTCACTTTAGATAACGGTGTTACTGGCTGGGCAGCGGTTCCCAGCGGCGCTTCGACTGGCAGTTACGAAGCGGTTGAGCTTCGCGATGGCGATCAGGGTGTTTATGGCGGAAACGGCGTATCAAAAGCGATTTCCAATATTGAAACTAAAATTGCTCCAGTTTTAATCGGTTTCGATCCAACTGATCAAATGGCGATTGATGAAGCGATGATTGCTCTCGATGGTACTGAAAATAAGGCGGTTTTAGGCGCTAATGCAATTTTAGGCGTTTCTTTGGCGGTGGCCCGCGCGGCGGCTGCCAGCTTAAATCAACCTTTATATCAATATCTATCAAAATTCAATCCCGAATTTAATGGTACCTATCAAATGCCAGTGCCAATGATGAATGTTTTAAATGGCGGTAAGCACGCCAACTGGGCCACTGACATCCAGGAATATATGATTTTGCCGGTTGGCGCTAAATCAATTACCGGTGCTGTTAGAATGGGCGCTGAAATTTATCAAACACTTAAAAAAGTTTTGAAAGATAAGGGTTATGGGATTACGGTCGGCGATGAAGGCGGTTTTGCCCCGGCGGTAAAATCTAATGAAGAAACTTTTCATTTATTATCCGAAGCCGTGGTCGCGGCTGGCTATACTCTGGGTGAAGATATCGTTTTTGGGATCGACTCAGCGGCGACTGAATTTTTTCAAGACGGTGCCTATCACTTAAAGAAAGAAAACAAAATTTTTAGCAGTGATGAACTGATTGCTTTCTATAAAGATTTGGCCGAGCGTCATCCAATTAGATCATTTGAAGATGTGCTGGCCGAAGACGATTGGACGGGATTTAAAAATTTTACCGATGCTTTTAACGGAGAGGTCCAGGTTGTCGGAGATGATTTATATGTCACCAACGTTAAACGTTTAGCACGGGGAATCGCTGAAAAAACTACCAACTCTATTTTGATAAAATTAAATCAGATTGGTACTTTAACTGAAACCGTAGCGGCGATTAATGAAGCTAGAAAAAATGGCATGACCGCTGTTGTTTCTCATCGCAGCGGTGAAACCGAAGATGCTTTTATTGCTGATTTAGTAGTTGCCATGGGTACCGGACAAATTAAAACCGGTGCTCCAGCTCGAAGCGAAAGAACGGCTAAATACAATCGTTTAATGGCCATTGAAGCTGAGCTAGATGGTAAATCTGAATATGCTGTTTTTCCATTTTTAATTAAATAATCTAATTATAAACGGGCCTATCTTTGGGCCCGTGCTCGTTATATGGACATGTATTTTTATCTAAGTCTTTTTATTCTTAGTTTTGGCAATGCCTTAGCCTGGTATATGATTGTCCATATTTTCGGCCTCGATTCTTATTCAGCCAAGCTGATAGTCGGAGCGATTGTCGCTATTTTGGGTATCTCGACTTTTTTTTCCTTCATCGTGATTCATAAACGGGATAATTGGCTAGTTCGAACCTATTATACGATTACGGCGTCTTGGATGGGAATTCTGCTTAATTTTGGTTTAACCTTATTTGCCTTGACCGTAATATTTTGGATTCTAAAGATTTTTTCAATTAATATTCCGGATAACTTATTTAGAAGTTTATTGCTTTTCGGGACAATCACCTATTCCATAAAAAGTTTTTATAACGCTTATAAGATTCATGTTAGGCAGGAAACGGTCATAATAAATAATTTGCCCGCACCTTGGGAAGGGAAAAGAATCGTTCATATTTCCGATATCCATCTCGGACCGATTTTACGTGAGGATTTTTTTGATCGCGTCATTAACCGAATTAAGGAAATTAAACCTGATGCTGTTTTTATTACCGGTGATTTATTTGACGGCTCTGAGGCTGATTTTTCTTGGGTTAATAAACCGCTTAATGATTTAGATGCTCCTTTAGGTTTATATTATTCACTCGGCAATCACGATTTTCTGTTAGGGGCTGATAAAGTTATCAGTTTGCTTTATGGAGAGAACATAACGGTGCTCAGCAATCGAATGGTTGAGAAATATGGTTTGCAGATAATCGGCCTTGATTTTACCCCTGACCGAAATTTTGATTTAAAACGTGAAATCTTATCTCACACTGGCTACACGGCCACTAAACCGTCTATTTTATTATTCCATGAACCCAAGGAGACAGTTAAATCGGAAGGTGTCGGTATCGATTTGCAACTTTCGGGCCATACCCATGGCGGACAGATGTTTCCTTTTAATTTCCTGGCGCGATATTTCTATCATGGACACAGCCACGGTTTGTTCCGCCGCCATGACTACACGCTTTCGGTTTCATGCGGGGTCGGCACTTGGGGCCCACCGATGCGAACTGGAACAGACTCCGAGATAGTTCTTATCACTTTACGAAAGAAGTAATCCGTGTTAGACTCTTCACCTATGAATTTATCAAATTTACACCAGACAATCATAAATGAACCAAAATTCCGCCATCAGCAATTGGATCAGGCGGTTTTTGTCGATTTGATTGATAATTGGGGCGATGCCACTGTCTTACCTAAAGCTTTGCGCGAGAAATTAAATATTGACAGTCCTCTGGCCATTAACGCGCAGGTGACCAAATCTATCGGGCGGGAACCAACCCATAAGGCTTTGATTACCTTGGAAGACGGCGCTGAAGTCGAAGCCGTTTTAATTCGCCAGAAAGGGAAGCGAAATACGGTTTGTGTTTCTTCTCAAGTTGGCTGTCCTCTCGCCTGTGCATTTTGCGCCACTGGTCAGCTTGGCTTTACTCGTAACTTGGAAGCCCACGAAATAGTCGAACAAGTTTTATTTTTCATGCGTCAACTCAAGAATGAAGGCGGCACCGAAAAAGTCGATAATATTGTTTTTATGGGCATGGGCGAACCGTTTTTAAATTACCCCGAAGTCATCAAGGCTCTAAAATGGCTAAACGACTCTGAATCATTTAATTTTGGTTCCCGTCGTTTGTCGATTTCAACTTCCGGAATTCCGGAGGGCATTATAAAAATAGGTGGTGAAAAATTACAAATAAATTTAGCTGTTTCCTTGCATTTTGCGGCCGATATTTTGCGCCGCCGTTATATGCCGATTGCTGACAAATATCCGCTCGAAAGATTATTCACGGCTGTTGACGAATATATTAGAAAAACCGGGCGAAAAGTGATGTTTGAATATTTGATGATTAAGGATGTAAACGACAGTGAAAACGACGCTAAATTACTGGCCGGATTAATGACTAAACCTTTGTATATGGTAAATCTCATTCCCTATAACCCAACCGGACGCTTTCAGCCTTCAACTGAAGAAAAAATTGCCAAGTTTAAAAAGATCCTGGAAGATTTGGAAGTTAATGTGACGACTCGCCATTCTTATGGCGGAAGTATTGATGCCGCTTGCGGCCAATTAGCCGGGAAGAAAAAATTCAAGAAATAAAAAAGAAGACCCGATTTGTTCGGGCCTTTTTTCTTTTTATTATTATTTTAATAATAAATCGCACAAATAGATTCAATTGACGCTGTCTCTGTGTCTGGTTCTAAGATTTCTGCTTTAGGCATTTCGATTAAAGCAGAGTCAAAATAAATTCTTTCTTTTTTCTGTTCCATGATTAATTTTTAAATACGAGCTTGAAGTATAGTCCTAATTTTCCATATTGTCAATATTTTGCTATACTATAGAAGCTAAAAAACTAATAATTAACTATAAATAATATGTTTACTTTACCTAGCTTGCCGTTTGTCCCTAGTGAACTCGAGCCTCATATGTCGGCCAGAACTCTGGAATTCCACTACGGAAAGCATCACCAAGCTTATGTTGATAATCTAAATAAATTAGTCGTCGGAACGCCAATGGAAAATGATTCTCTCGAGCATATAATCTTAAAAACTGCCGGTCGGGATGGTAAAGAGGCGATATACAATAATGCCGCTCAAGCTTACAATCATGATTTTTTCTGGAAATGTTTGAAGCCGACTGATCGAGAAATGCCGGTTCCAGTGGAGTTAAAAAATGCGATTATTCATTCCTTTGGTTCTTGGGAAAAAATGATTGAAGAATTTAAAGGAGCAGCTTTATCGCAATTTGGCAGCGGCTGGGTTTGGTTAGTCAAAGAAGATTCCGATGTAAAAGTTACTAAAACTGCCAACGCTGACACCCCAGTAGTTCATGGCCAGCATCCGCTTTTTGGCATTGATGTCTGGGAGCACTCCTATTATCTTGATTATCAGAATCGTCGTGGAGACTATGTGACTAATATTTTAGAACACTTGGCCAACTGGGAATTCGCTTTGATGAACCTAAAAGACTAATCGCATGCCGTATCAAAATCCCTATGTTAAGCTCCGGCCTAAAACTCGCCGGCCGTATACGATAATATATTTAGTTCGCCATTGCCATCCGGATTACACCAAGGAAAAGAAAATGGGGGATTTTGCCATGCCGCTGTCAACTTTTGGTCAGGAACAGCTCCGTTATCTGACGGAGCGCTTGGTAAAACTAAAGATTGACCGGATATATTCGAGTGAACTTAAACGAGCTGAGGAAACAGCCACCCCGATTGCCGATTTGTTAAATATCAAGATTGAGTCCGATTCGCGGCTAAACGAGATTGATTGGTGGGATTGGTATCGGATTCCATATTTTAATACCAGTGAAACTAACCGGCCGAAAAAAGTAAAAAATTATTTGGCTCTCGATAAACAACTGGATGGCATGCAAGTTAAAGCGCGCCGTTTACTTCATGAGATATTTAAAAATAATAAAGGCAAGACCGTAGCTTTGTTTACGCACGGCAACTTTATTAAATCGCTCTTAACTGGAATTTTGAATGCAGATGTGATCGGTTTTCTGTCGCAAGAAATATTTCAATCATCGTTATCAAAAATTGTTATTGATCGCGATGGTTATGTTCGGATCAATTTCATTAATAACGTCGATCATTTACCACAGCCTCCGGAAGAGGATTTGTTTATCACTTTAGTCGATTAAACATATGAACAGCAAACTTAAATATATATTGGTATTTGCCTTAGTGCTAATTGGCAATACATTTTTAACGGCTCCGACCCAAGCGTCTAGTTTAGCGGTGCAACTTTCGGGACGGATACTGCTTCAGGTTCAAAGCCACGGAGAGGCTTGGTACGTAAATCCTCAAGATGATAAGCGGTATTATTTAGGCCGTCCGGATGATGCTTTCAATCTGATGCGGAGTTTGAGTTTGGGTATCTCAGAAAAAGAATTTGCTTCTTGGAGTAATGGCGCGCCAAGTTGGGCTAGGGGAAGATTATATATCAGGCCCCAGAGTCTCGGTGAGGCCTATTATGTTGATTTAAACCGCCAATGGCATTACTTGGGTCGACCGCTTGATGCTTGGTTATTGTTACGTTCTCAGGGTCTCGGCATTACTAATAGTGATTTGGCCAAGATTCCGAGTTCATCAACATCGACGGTCACTTCAAATACGACGACATCCGTTAATCCTTCGGGCCCAAGCGATTACGCTTCGTCTTTAAGTTGGAAATATAATCTACAAAATTTTAATTTAGTTTTACCTCTTAAATCTAGTTTAGACTCAGCCTATGCGGCGGCGCCTAAGGTTTTTTATTATACTGGCAATGTTGAACCAGTTAATGCGCGAGAACAATTCTATGGCTATTTCTTTAATCAGAAAAGCGGTGACACGACGATAAAAGATATCGTGGCCTATGGACGAAATATAGCCGCCCAGAATTCGTGGACGAATGATCAAACAGCGGCCTTCTTGCTAGCGATGGTTCAATACATCCCTTATGATAGCTCCAAATTGAATCAAGACCCCCTGCAACCGAATTATCCGTATGAAACTTTGTATAAAGATTCTGGTATCTGTTCCGATAAGACTTTTTTAGCCGTTTCAATTCTTCGTGAGTTAGGTTATGGTGCGGCTATTTTAGATTTTCCGGATTTAAAACATTCGGCTGCGGGAATTAGTTGTCCGGTAAGTGAGTCTGTTGATGGTACGGGTTATTGCTATGTCGAAACGACTAATTATTTTCCGGTTGGTGTAGTACCACCACAAATATCTGGTGGCCAGGCCGTGGTTGACCAAAACAGCTTAAGCAATTTATTTAGCATTTCCCATCTAAGCAATATGCAGATTTTTCAGAAAACCAGCGGCTTAGTTTATCAGGGAATTAGTGCTACCAAACAAACGGTGGCTGATTTGCAGACTAAGCAAACTTGGATTGAAACCCAGAAACCTTTGATGCTTCAGCAGGATGCTGTGCTTAAAGCGCAACAGGATGCTCTATCCGCCCAATCTGCCCAGCTAAACGCTTATCAGGCCGCTGGGAATACTAGCGCTTATAATTCGTTAGTTGGCCCTTATAACGACGGGGTTAATAAGTATAATGCTGATTTGCAAACCTACCGTAATCAGCTGGCGGTCTATAATAATACAGTCGCTGAGTATAATACTGGAATGAAGAATTTTTATCAGCAGTAAAAACCCATTATATATTGACATCAGACAACTTTTCCTCTATTATAGGCTACAGGTGAGCCGATTCTTGGCTCCACCTATTTTTATTTAATATTAGTAATTATCACACTCTGAACATTTTTCTTGTCCATATTTTATAATTTGGACTCGCAGAGTGGACGCTTTCCCATAATTTGGGAGGGATAAAAGAAAAAACATTATGGTAAATTTACCGAGCGTAGAAGACATGTTAAAAGCGGGTATGCACTTTGGTCATCGAACCAATCGTTGGCACCCAAAAATGAAACCTTATATCTTTACCGATAAAAAAGGGGTTTACATTATCGATTTGAATAAGAGCCGTGAGAAGTTAGCTGAGGCGATGGAATTTATGAGCCAACTTATTTCTGAAGGCAAAAGCGTTTTATTTGTCGGCACCAAGAATCAGGTCAAAATTGGTCTTAAGAAAATGGCTGAAGAAACTGGCATGCCTTATATCGTCGGCAAATGGTTGGGCGGTTATTTAACCAACTTCGCGGTTGTAAAAAAATCAGTTCAAAAATATAAAGACTTAGTCGAAAATAAAGCGACTGGAAAATTAGAAAAATATACTAAAAAAGAACAATTAGAATTTGCTCGCGAAATCAAAAAATTAGAAGAACGGGTTGGCGGACTTACAGCCTTGAATAAATTACCTGACGCTTTGTTCGTTTGGGATATTAAAGAAGAGGAAACGGCCGTGACCGAAGCTCGAATGAAAAATATTCCGATTATCGCTATCTGCGATACTAACGTCAATCCAGAATTGGTTAATTACGCGATTCCAGCTAACGATGATGCGACTAAAACGATTACCTTATTAATGGAAACCATTAAGAATGTTGTTTTAGAAGCTAAGAAGAATATCAAAGCAGAGGTTAAGACGGTAAATACTCCGGCTGCTAAATAATAATTAAATTTTTCTCTTAAAATATTTTTGGCTTTATTAGTTTGTATAACTTATAATTGCCACCATTAACAATATGGAACAGATAAAAAAACTTCGTGAAATGACCGGCGCTGGTATGGTTGATTGTAAGAAGGCTCTTGATGAGGCGGCGGGTGATTTAGAAAAAGCCGTTGAGATTTTGCGGAAGAAGGGAATCGCTAAGGCCACTAAGCGCACTGACCGTGAAACAAACGAAGGCGTCGTCATGCTTAGCCTGAACGCTGATACCACCGAAGGCTACATGGTTGAAGTGAATTCAGAAACTGATTTCGTTTCCCGAAATGAAAAATTCCAAGATTTTACTAAAAAAATTCTTGAATTAATTAAAACTACCAAACCGGGAAGTCTCGAAGAGCTGCTCTCCGCTCCATTTGATGGCGTCACTCTTAAAGAGTCTTTGGAAACTTTATCTGGCGTTATCGGCGAAAAATTAGACATCAAACGCTTAGCCATCGTCTCCGGTGCAAATGTGGCCGCTTATTCCCACTTAGGAGGCCGAATTGGTGTTTTAGTCGCTTTTGATAAAGTGGTTGACGGCGAAATTGCCAGTGATGTAGCCATGCAAGTCGCGGCCGCTAACCCTAAATATTTAGTGGCTAGCGAAGTTCCCCAAGAAGAAATGGATAAAGAAAAAGAAATTTATCGCGCTTTGCTTCTTAAGGAAGGTAAACCGGCTGAAATGGTTGATAAGATCGTTGAAGGCAAGATGAGTAAGTATTACAGCGATGTTTGCTTAACCGAACAAGAATATATCAAGGATGACAAGAAAAAAGTCAAAGATATTTTAGGTGGCGCTACCATAACCAAATTCGTTCGCTTCAGCCTTTAATTACCTCTATTATAATCCCGCGCCAATTATTTTAAGTGCCTGCTTAGAGTAACCTTGGACGCGGGATTCTCGTATTATGAATATTGCTCAAATCCAATTTTCCCCATGGGATAAAATCTATAATTTTAGTGCCGGTGATGTTAAAGTAAAGCGCCATGATTATGTCGTGGTTGAGACTGAACTTGGCGAGGAGTTGGGAAAAGTTTTGATTATTGAAGACCGAGAATTAAAAGAAGACGAAAAAGCCGGTGGAGAGCGTTTCTTAAAACCGATAAAGCGGGTCGCTGGCGCTTCTGATTTAAAAAAAATCGCTAGTGAAGATAAAAAAAACGAAGCCCTGGCGGTTTGTCGAGATTTAATTGCTCAGCGCGGTCTTGATATCAAATTAGTCGATGTTAGTTTTTCTTTTTCCGGCAATCGTTTAAATTTTGCCTTTATCGCTGATGGTCGAGTTGATTTCCGCGATTTAGTTAAAGATCTAACTTCTCATTTTAATTCTCAAATCCGTCTTACCCAAATCGGAACCCGCGACGAAGCTCGTTTTAGCGGTGACTGCGGCGGTTGCGGTAAAGTATTGTGCTGCAAAGGATTTATTCGTGAATTTTTTTCAATCACTTCAGATATGGCGGAAGCCCAACAAGTGGTTCATCGAGGGAGCGAACGGATTTCCGGGATGTGCGGCCGTCTGATGTGTTGTTTATCTTTTGAATACGAAGGCTATAAAGCGATGGCCGGAGAATTGCCGCCAATTGGAACCAAAGTTAATGTTGACGGTTCTCACGGTGTCGTTGTCGGCCACCATATTCTAAAGCAATCGGTTGATGTAAAATTTCCGGCTGTTAAGACGGGGGAACGAGATTTCGTCGTCGAGGTCGACATTAATCGTCGTAAAAAGAAAGCAAAAGCTGATCTAAAAGCCGCCGAGGAAAAAGCGGAAGCGGATAGTTCCAAAAAACATAAGCCATTTGGCAAATAAACATATCTAAAAAAGAAGGTCTGACCTTCTTTTTTGTTTGGCAGCCTTGATATTTTAAAAAATCTGTGCCAGGATGGGATTAGACACCTTAAAAACCTAAACGCTATGGAAGCAGAAGATATTGAGATTAAACGCGAAGAAGATAAAGTAATAATGAGTCTGCCGCTAGAAATATCAGTAGATATTCCCGAAATTTTTTCAATCGGGGATCTCACTTCGAGCCAGGAAATTAATATTTACCAATCTTGCTCGCCAGAAGTGAGAGATGATTATTTCGCCAAAAAACGCATTTCCGGCTTAGTCTCTCTAATAATTAAACCAGCCCAAAATTTTATTGAAGCCGATGAAATAATCCTGCCTGGACTAAATGATGCCCTGGCCACATTATCGGCTTTGCATATGGTGGTCCTAGATAATCCTGGATTAATATATGCACCCGGTTTTAGAAATATTATTATTCCAGTGCCTTCTACCGTCAAACTTCGTGGGGAGTTTATCTATTTAATGCTTTCCCACGTCGAGCTATTTAAGAAAGACCTTGGCTGGAAATTAGGTATTATTTTCGATTGGAAAACCTCTGAAAGAGTATCTAACTTCCACGTCGCCTATTTAGACGTACCCTTTTAAAAATGAAACAATCTTTGAAGCCTTTTGGTACTAACACCAGAAGGCTTTTTTATGTTATAATATCTAGGTATTTATAATTTATTTTTATACTATGTTCACTCGCAAAATCAATGTGGCTATCAACGGTTTTGGGCGTATCGGCCGCGCCTCGTTTAAAATTATTTTAGACTCTCATCCTAAGTTAAATGTCGTGGCCATCAACGATTTAACTGACACCGCTACTTTAGCGCATTTGATGCAATACGATTCTTGCTACGGAAAATATCACCACAAAGTTAATCACACCAAGGATTCCTTAGTGATTAATGGAAAAAAATATCCGGTTTTCTCTCAGAAAGATCCACTCGCTTTGCCTTGGAAAAAATTAAAAGTTGATGTCGTCTTGGAATGCACCGGCCGGTTTCGCGGCAAAGAAGATGCTAGTGCTCACTTAACGGCGGGTGCTAAGAAAGTGATAATTTCCGCCCCAGGCAAAGATTGCAAGACAATCGTTTTAGGCGTAAATGAAGAAAAATTAAATAAGAGTGATGATGTCATTTCTTGCGCCTCGTGCACCACTAATTGTTTAGCACCAGCCACGATGGTGATTAAAGAAAAGTTCGGTATTAAGCGCGCTTTGATGTCGACCGTTCACGCTTTTACGGCCGATCAGAATTTAGTTGATGGACCGCATAAAGATTTACGTCGCGCTCGAGGTGCTTCGATAAATATTGTGCCAACTACCACGGGTGCCGCTGTCGCTGTTACCGAAACCATTCCATCCTTAAAGGGAAAGTTTGATGGCATGGCGATTCGCGTTCCCGTTCCAGTTGGTTCATTATGTGATGTTACTTTTTTACTAAATAAAAAAACCACTATTGAAGCCGTTAACGCCGAGTTTGTTAAAGCCTCAAAAGGAAAATTAAAAGGCATTTTAGAAGCGAGCAATGAAGAATTAGTATCTTCTGATATCGTTGGTAATCCGCACAGCTCAATTGTTGATTTAAAATCTACCGCTTTAGTCGGTGGCGATTTATTAAAGGTTGTGGCCTGGTATGATAACGAGTGGGGTTATTCCAATCGTTTAGTTGATTTAACCGATTATCTTAAAAAGTTTATTAAATAATCATTAATTATATGAGAATGCAAGACAAGGTAGCGATTGTAACTGGGGCGGCGTCGGGAATCGGCAAGGCAATTGCGGATAAATATTTAGCCGAAGGGGCTTATGTTGTTTATTCAGACATGGCTGAAACTCTCGAGCTGGGTAATGAGCGCGCGATTTATATCAAATGTAATGTAGCGGTTAGCGCCGAAGTAGATGCTTTGGTAGCTGCCACCGTGGCGAAATTTGGCCATCTTGATGTGATGGTAAATAATGCCGGTGTTGGCGGATTGGGCGGCATCATGGAGGCCACTGATGAAGATTGGGCTAAAACAATTGGGATAAATTTATCTGGCGTATTTTACGGAGTAAGAGCGGCCGCTCGCGCCATGAAAGCCCAGGGAACAAAGGGCAGTATTATTAGCATGAGCTCGATATTAGGAAAAGTGGGACTATCCGGTGCGATTGCTTACTGCAGTGCTAAAGGCGGCGTCGTTCAATTGACCCATGCCTCATCTTTAGATATGGCCACGCTAGGAATTCGCGTTAATGCGATTGCTCCTGGTTTTATTGCGACTGGAATGACTAAAGATATCTTAAAAGATGAGGCCTTTAATAATATGGTCGTTTCAAGCACCCCATTGGGGCACGTCGGAAATGTAAGTGATATTGCTAATGCGGCGCTATATTTAGGCAGCGACGAATCAACTTATGTAACTGGTTCAGTTTTATATGTCGATGGTGGCTGGACAGCCAGATAATTAAAATATGGCTAGTGATATAATTGAAAAATTAATTAAGGCAAATTTGCGCGGCCGCGGCGGTGCCGGTTTTCCGGTGGCGATAAAATGGCAAGCCGTAAAAAATTCTTTAGATAAAGACAAGAAAGCCTCATACTATATTGTTATTAATGCTTCAGAAGGCGAGCCGGGCGTTAAAAAAGACGCCTATATTTTAGAGCATCATGCCAATTTGATGCTCGAGGGTATTAAAACGGCAGTTACGGCCATTGGGACAAAACGAGTCGCCGGAATTTATTGCTTTATCAACCATACATATTATCAGCTATACTCCAAGAAAATAAATAAACTTTTAAACGAGCATCAGTTTTTATCACTTAAAATTTTTTGGCATTGGCATGTAAAATCAAAAACTTTAGGATATTTAAGCGGAGAAGAAACCGCCATCTTAAATATTATTGAGGGCAAGCGCAAAGAGCCACGTCTTAAGCCGCCTCTTCCGGCTGAGCAAGGTCTTTTTGGCCAGCCAACTTTGATAAACAATGTCGAAACCTTTTATCAAGTCGCTCTGATTCAGAACGGAACCTTTGATTCGCGCCGGTTTTACACGATTAATGGTGATGTCCAACGCCCCGGCGTTTATCACATGCCCGATAATTGGCCCATCGAAGATGTTTTAAGACTAACTGGTAACTGGCCGACTTATAAATTTTTTGTTCAAGTTGGCGGTGATGTCTGCGGTGAAGTCTTAAACTCAACTCAACTTGGGAAAATAGTCGGTGGTAGCGGCTCAATCACGGTTTATTCGTGGTATGAACATAATAAAGATGAAATGATTGGCCGTTGGCTGAGATTTTTCAAAGAAGGCTCTTGTGGCAAATGCACGCCTTGTCGAGAAGGAACCTATCGTTTATTGGAATTATTTGAGGCTAAAAAAACTTATTCTCCAGAATTTTGGGATATTCTAGAGCTTCTAAAGGATGGTAGTTTCTGTGCTTATGGCAAAAGTGTCTCCTTGCCGCTATCAAGTTATTATGAAAATATTTTAAAAAAATAAATTAGCGTCTGGCTAATCACGCTAAAAAAACATTATGGACAAAAAAGAAAAAATGGTTAAATCCTTCGATTTAATCGAGGAGACGTGGAAGGTGTACATAAAAAACCTGTCAAAATTTATCATGGTTTTATTGTATGGGCTGCTTGGTATGATTCCAATAATTGTTCTTTTTCTTTTATTTTTTATCTATGAGGCTTCAGGTCTAGCGAGCGCCGCCCCAATAATAACAAATATCATTTTGGGGATCATTGGAATTATATTATTTGGTTTCAGTTTGTATTTTGCCATCGTTTACGGTCTTAAGTCCAAGGTTGCTAGCATCTTATTATTAAAAAATAATTTCACACCAGCCAAAGATAATTTTAAACAAGCCACTCCTTATATTGAAAGATTTTTAGGTGTTTCCATGTTGCTGGTTGTCTTAATCCTTGCCTGGGGAATCGTCTTTATCATTCCAGCCTTGATATTCGGCATTTATTATGGCTTGGCCGCTTTTGTCTTAGTACTAGAAGACAAGCGCCCCTTCACCTCAATTGAACGAAGCTATGATTTAGTTAAAGGTTATTGGTGGCCAGTCTTTGGTCGATTTGCCTTAATCGCCATCATTGTTTTTGTTTTGTATGCAATCACATCTTTACCTTTATCCTGGATGCCCCAAAATAGTGCCGGTTCAATTATTTATGGCGCATTAACAAATGTTCTTTGGGCAGTTTTATCCCCTTTCTTCATTGTCTTTACTTACAACATCTATAAGAGTTTAAAACATCTAAGTAAATAATCATGAGGCAAGTATTTAAAATAAACAATCACGAACTAGTTTATAATTCTGGCGAAACGGTTTTGCAGGCGGCCAGGCGGCATAATATTTTTATTCCGACCCTGTGTTTTCATCCGGATTTTCCGAGCAAAGGGAATTGTCGTCTTTGTTTGGTGGAAATTGTTAGAGATGGCCGCAAACAAATCGTATCGGCCTGCTCGACGCCGGTCGAAACTAATTTGGAAGTTTATTTGGATACACCAAAAGTCAAAAGATTGCGTCGAACTAATTTGGAATTATTATTTGCCGAGCATGTGGAAAAATGTGCTACCTGTAAATTAAGATATAATTGTCCCTTACTTACTTTAGTTAAACAATATCGCGTAAAAGTGACTCGTTTTCCTGAACGAAAGTCGGAACGAAAAAATCATAATTTTCCACCATCGATCGAAAACGATGCCTCGCAATGTATTGATTGTCGTTTATGTTTGGATGCTTGTAATAAATTACAAAAATTAAATTGTTTAGAGTTGAAAGGCCATGGTGCCAATCAACAGATAATGCCGACTAAAAATCCTTGCACCTATTGCGGCCAGTGCGTGACTCATTGCCCGGTTGATGCCATTTCTGAGCAGCAATCGTACCCCGCCGTTTTAAAAGCGATAGCGGATAAGAATAAGATTGTCATTGCTCAGTTTGCGCCATCCATCCGCGCGGCCATTGGTGAAGCATTTGATATGCCTTATGATGCTAAAATGACTGGACGGGTAATTGCGGGTTTAAAAAAACTCGGCTTCAATTATGTTTTTGACGTCAATTTGGGAGCTGATATAACCACCATCGTCGAAGCTGAAGAATTAATTGAACGACTTGAAGCGAAGAAGGCAGTTTTTCCCATGATGACTTCTTGCTGTCCGGCCTGGGTTCGTTATGTTGAATCGCGTCATCCGGAAATTATTCCGCATTTAACTTCGGCCCGCTCGCCCCATATCCATTTAGGCGGCGTGATTAAAACCTATTGGGCGGATAAGATGAAAATCGATCCAAAAAATATTATGGTTGTTTCGATTATGCCTTGCACGGCCAAGAAATATGAAGCGACTCGACCCGAATTTAAAATTAAAGGCTTAGCCCCAGTCGATGAAGTTATCACTACTCGAGAATTTGCCTATTTAATGAAAGAAGCCAAAATTGATTTTGCAAAATTAGCACCGAAGACTGGCGATTTGATTTGGAATGATGGCAGTGGGGCTGGCGCCATTTATGGAGCTTCTGGAGGCGTGATGGAATCAGCTTTGCGGACCGCAGTTTGGTATTTAGAAAAGAAAAAAAGTTTAGCCAAATTAGAATTTAAAGAAGTTCGCGGTCTGGCTGGAATAAAAGAAAGTGTGGTAAAAGTTGCCGGACGAAATTTGAGAGTGGCCGTGGTCAACGGTTTGGGAAATATAGATAAAGTTTTGAATCATTTAAGCGATTACGATTATATTGAAGTGATGAGTTGCCCGGGTGGTTGTATTGGTGGCGGCGGACAACCCTCTCCAGTATCTAATGAAATAAGAAAAGCGAGACAAGCCGCTTTATATTCCATCGACAGTCATCAGCAAGTGCGCCGGGCTCATGAAAATAAAGATGCAATGGCCGCTGTCGAATATGTTAAGAAAATCGGATTAGGCGAAGCAGTGCTCCATACTAGCTTTAAAGGAAAAAAGTAAAATTTATATCAAAAAATCGTCCGAATTGGGTGGTTTTTTGTATATTGGACTAAAATCCAATAAATCGGGTATAATTAAAACACTATGACTATACCAGAATACGTATCAAACGCGATTGCCAAATTACATACTGCCGGTTTTGAGGCCTATGCCGTGGGTGGCTGTGTCCGTGATTTTTTAATGGAAAAAATCCCAAAAGATTGGGATGTAACCACCAATGCCAAACCGGAAGAAATGCTTAAAATATTTCCCAATGGTAAATATGAAAATGAATTTGGCACTGTTATCGTTCCGATTCGAGCCGAGATTCAAGAAGGGCAAGAGAAGGGGGATTTATTGGATGTGCTAGAAATTACCACCTATCGCAGCGAACAAGGTTATTCGGACAGTCGCCATCCTGACGAGGTAATTTTTGAAACCGAAGTCGAAAAGGATTTGGAGCGTCGTGATTTTACGATCAATGCTTTGGCGCTTACCCCAGAAGAAGAAAAACCACAAACCGAGTCTAATCGCCGCTATGTTAATATAGACGGTATTTCATATCTACTGATAGATTTATTTGGCGGAGAAAAAGATATTAAGAAGAAAGTGATTCGCGCTGTTGGCGAACCAAGTTTACGCTTTAAGGAAGACGCTCTTCGCATGATGCGCGCCGTCCGTTTCTATTCTCAACTTGGTTTTGAACTTGAACCAAAAACCGAAAGAGCGATTACGAAATTAGCCGGTAGTATAAAATTTGTATCCAAGGAACGAATTCGTGATGAACTGATTAAAATACTCGCTTCTGATAAACCATCAGAAGGCATTAGACAATTGCACGAATGTAAATTACTGCAATATATTTTACCGGAACTCGAAGAAGGATTGGGCGTCGCCCAGAGCCGCCACCACATTTATCAGGTCTATGAACATAATGTTTTAACTCTGAAGAATTGCCCAAGTACCAAGTGGCAAGTTAGGCTGGCCGCGCTTCTACACGATGTTGCTAAACCGAAAACTCGAAAAATAATTAACGAGATTGCGACTTTTTATAACCACGAATATGTCGGCGCTAAGATGGTCGCCAGGATCATGGAACGTTTAAAATTTTCCAACGATGACAGCCAGCAAGTGATAAATCTGGTTAAGAATCACATGTTCTATTATCAAGTTGGCGAGGTCACGGCCGCTTCAGTGCGTCGCCTGATTGTCAAAGTTGGCCGAGAAAATCTGCAAGATTTAATCCATTTACGAATGGCTGATCGTGTCGGTTCAGGCACGCCTAAAGCTTTGCCTTATAAATTGCAGCATTTGCAGTACATGATGGAGAAGGTGCAAAATGACCCGATTTCTGTTAAAATGCTAAAAGTAAATGGCAGTGATTTGTTGTCAGAAAGAATATTGGAACCGAGTCCGAAAATGGGCGCCGTGCTTGATGTTCTATTATATGAGGTGCTTGAAGATCCGGAAAGAAACACTAGAGAATATTTACTGGAAAGGGCTCGAGTCTTAAAAGACTTTAACTTAGAAGAACTCCGTACTCAAGCCAAAGAAGTGATTGAAGAAAAAAGGGAAGAGGATGATAAAAAAATAAAACGAAAATATTTAAAAAATAAATAGATAAACTTATGAAAAAAACTCCAATTATTATCGGCGTTTTAGCTCTAGCTCTAACGTTATCAGCCTGTGGCACTAAAACCACGGAAAATTTAAATGGGACTGATTCGAATGGACCAGGAAACGATATATCGCTTGATTCAAGCGGATCTCAAGCCGCCCCGGATACTAATCTAATTGATCAAACTGGAACGGCGCCAGTCGCTGACACGGCCACCAGTTCAGTCACAACTAACCCAAACCAAACAGACAGAACTTTAAGCGGGCAGACAGATTTGTTTAAAGAATATTCTGGCGCCGTCATTAAAACGGACCAAGGCGATATTACAATTAAATTTTATCCAGAAGCGCCAATCACCGTCAACAGCTTCATGAATCTAGCTCAAAAGGGCTTTTACAATGGAACAAAATTCCATCGCGTCATGAAAGATTTCATGATTCAAGGCGGCGATCCGCTAACTAAGGCAAGCGATGCTTCAGTTTATGGAACGGGTGGTCCTGGTTATGAATTTAAAAATGAAAATAGTGGGCATAATCTAGTTGCCGGCAATATCGCGATGGCTAACGCCGGAGTTAATACTAACGGATCTCAGTTTTTTATCGTTACGGCTGCCTCGACACCATCATTGGACGGAAGCTATACAAATTTTGGAGAAGTGACTAGCGGGATGCCAGTTGTCAGAAAAATTGAAAATTCACCAGTTACGCAATCTCCAAGCGGCGAACTGTCTGTTCCAGTGGATTATGTCACCGTTCAAAGCGTTCAATTAATAAAGTAATAGTTAATCTATGATTAGAAATTTAGACGGACAAATAGACGCATTTAAGGATTATTCTGGGGCAATCATTAAAACCAACCAAGGAAATATCGAAGTTAAATTCTATCCGGAGTCGCCGATTACTGTTAATAACTTTATGAATTTAGCGACGTCTGGATTTTATGACGGCACTAAATTCCACCGCGTTATTAAAGATTTCATGATTCAAGGCGGCGATCCATTGTCGAAAGAAAGCAACGCCTCAGTTTATGGTACTGGCGGACCAGATTATAAATTTGCCGATGAATTTAATAGCCACAAATTAGTCGCCGGCAGTTTAGCGATGGCTAATTCTGGGCCAGGAACTAATGGCTCCCAATTCTTTATTGTAACTTTAGATGCTACCCCTTGGCTTGATGGCAAGCACACGAACTTCGCTGAAGTTATCGGAGGCATGGAAGTGGTTAAGGCAATTGAAGCCAGCGAAACAAACTCTCGTGATTTACCGATGAAGGATGTGATAGTTAACAGTATCGAACTAGTTAAATAAGATATTCGATAAAAAAAATACTGGGCTCCTTTTGGGGCCCAGTTTTTAGAATTGACATAAACATATAAAAATGATACACTTAAAACCTGTAACTTAAAAAACGAACCATGGAAAACTTGATTGATTTGGCGATTCAGATTGTTAATTTTAACACTAAGTCGTATTTAATAAATTGCTTGCGTTCCGTATTTCAGGATTTATCGGAAAGCGAATTATCTTTCGAAATAAATATTCTTGAAAATGGCTCTAACGATAATCTGTCTGACTTATTCGATTTGTTTTCTGAATTTGAAAGCAGTAAAATTAAAATCACTAAGTCGAAAGAGAACCTCGGTTTTGGTACTGGTCATAATCTCTTGGCCAAAAGTACAAACGCCAGATATCTTTTAATCTTGAATCCAGATACAGTAATCCAAGAGAAAAAATCTATCGAAAGATTGTATCAGAGAATAAATACGGATTGCACGGTCAAAGTAATCGGTCCAAAACTTTATGACAAAAAAGGCAAAGATCAAGCCTGGGACCACGGAGAATACTGTCGAGTAATGAACGAGATGGGCCTTGGCCGCTGGCATAGCTGTGATGAAGAGCTAAATTGTACCTGGGTTTCCGGTGCAGTATTCTTAATTGAAAAAAAATCTTTTGATAAAATCGGTGGCTTTGACCAAAACTTTTTCCTCTACAAAGAAGAAGAGGATTTATGTTTACGACTTAAGGAGTTAAATAGGAAGTTTAAAGTCTTATATTATCCTGAGGTTCGGGTCTTACATTTCGGTTCAGTGGTTGCCAAGCGAAGCGAATATTTTTCCATTTCGAAACAGTATTTTATGCAGAAACATCGGTTTGGCATGCGCCAACTATAATAATTTAGGGAAGTTTGTTAAGAACTTCCTTTTTTTGTATTAAAAAACTGGGTTACATTGCTGGCCCAGCTTTTTTGGTTGAATTTAATTCAACCGGTATTCGTTGATGGCGACTGCGTCTTTCGCGACGTCTCGCCATTCTTTTTCGGCTTTGAGCATGGAATTAATCGTGGCCTTCATCGAATACAATTCGCCATGAGAGGTCCTTTTAATTTCAATAACTTTTTTATCAATGGTGTAACCCCAAATCATATCCGTGATACCTTTAGTAAACAATCTTGGTATGTAGCTGTTATCGAACTTTATACAAAGCGCCGTTATGATAATTCCAGCAACACCGGATATAAACAAGTTATTTGATCCAGAGTTAGCGGCTAAAAACAATAATATCATACAGCTAAGCAATGAAAGTATCGCCAGAGTTGTTTCAACTTTGTTTTCGTACGGATATGAAGTCATGGATTCGGCTTCCTTGAAATCTCTAACCAAGAATTGAACCTTAAAATAGTCATTCAGTTGTTTATTCATTTTGTGAATTTATTTATGGTTTATATTATGTGAACTGCTCTAAACTCCTTAAAGAAGTGCAGGGCGGTTCGCATAATACTCAAAATGTTAAGTAACTACTCAAGATAAAGAATAGCACAATTTACTAAATAAGTCAATATCTCCCCAAAATCTTAATTATCCTTTATAATTAACTCACTTATTATTAATATTTAGTTTATGAAGATATATTTAGATAATGCGGCCACGACCAGGCTTGATGCCAGGGTTTTGGCTAAGATGAAACCATATTTAATGAATGATTACGGCAATGCCTCTTCTATTCACTATATGGGGCAAAACAATAATTTAGTTCTTGAGGCCCAAAGGGAAAAAATCGCTAAAATTTTGGGAGCCCCAAGCAAAGGTGTGATTTTTACCAGCGGGGCCAGCGAATCGAATAATATGATTATTAGGGGCGTGATGGCGGCCAATCAAGCAAAGGGCAAACATCTGATTGTCTCGGCTATCGAGCATCCTTGCGTCATCCAGACGGCCAGAATGTTGATTAAACATGGGTTCGAACTAGATATCGCACCCGTTAAAAAAGATGGCACAATTGATATGGAGGCTCTCGAAAAACTAATCAGACCAGATACCGTTTTGGTTTCAATTATGGCGGTTAATAATGAAATTGGCACGATTCAAGATTTAAAATCAATTGCGAAATTGGTTCACGATAAAGGAGCTTATTTTCATAGCGACATTGTTCAGGCGGTGCCTTATTTAGAAATAAATATCACTGATCTTGGTTTGGATTTTGCCAGTCTTTCCGCTCATAAATTCCACGGTCCCAAGGGCGTTGGAATTGCCTATTTGAATCCGGCTGTAAAAATTGAGCCTTTAATTACGGGTGGCGAACAGGAAAATGGTCAGCGGGCTGGCACCTACAATTTGCCAGGTATTGTTGGTTTTGCTTCAGCTTTAGAGTTAGCCTATCAAGAGCGAAGTGAATATATCGCCAGAGTTAGAGAGCTTAGAGATTATTTTTGGCAGGAGATTCAATCAAAAATTCCTGAAGTTAAGTTAAACGGAAGTTTAAGCAAGCGAACGCCGAATAATTTAAACGTTTTATTTTCCCGGATTGAAGGTGAAGCGATTTTAATGGATTTATCAATCAAAGGAATATGTGTTTCCACTGGTTCGGCTTGCAGTGCTCATAATTTAAAAACCTCCTATGTCTTGCAGGCGATTGGCTTGACACTCGACAATTTAAATAGTAATATTCGTTTCTCACTAAGTAAATTTACTACCAAGCCAGAAATCGATTCCACGGTTTCTGCATTAATCAAAACCATCAAGCGTTTACGCAAGTTCACGCCGATAAAAAAATAAATATATGTCACTTAATTATACTAAAAAAACCGTCGAACACTTCTTGCATCCCAAGAATGTCGGCGAAGTAACAAATCCGGATGCCGTTGCCGAAGTCGGCAGTATGGTTTGCGGCGATCAATTGTCCTTTTCCTTAAAGGTTAAAGATGGTAAAGTCGAAGATATTAAATTCTTGTCATTCGGCTGTGCGTCAAATATTGCCACCGCCTCAATCATCACGGAAAAAGTAAAAGGAATGTCGCTTGAAGATGCGAAGAATTTTAAATGGCAGGAAATAGTCGATGAGCTCGGCGGTTTGCCTAATCAAAAAATCCACTGTTCAATTCTAGCTTCAGAAGGAGTAAAGAAAGTTATTGATGAATACGAAAAGAAAAATCTAGAAAAATAATAAAGAAAAAATAAATATTTTACTTTTAAGAAAATCGGGCTCGTTTGCACATAATTTAGCGAAAATCAAACTATCAAGGAATCCTTGAAAGTTCAGCTACCGAGGAATCCTCGGTAGCTCAAATATATAATTTTTACGTCTCTATATTGATTTTTCTAGTAATAAAAAACCGTATCTTTTTGGGATACGGTCGCCTGGGCAAATTAGATATTTGCTTTGGCTAGTTCAAGAAATCGGCGATGATTTTTTCTAGCTTCGTCGGCCATCAATAGATGGATGTCGTCGTAATCTTCAACACTAGCTCTGTCATTGGCCCGCATCATTATTAGAGAGGCGATTTGTTTATCACTGAACCCGGCACCCTGTTTGTTGGCCATTAAGATAAATTGTTCATAAAAATCTTCTTGGTTATGAAATTTAATCATAAATTCAAATAAATTATTTACAAACGCTTCGCCGACTTTCTTATCGCCGCAATCGGACTTATAACCCTTAATGTTTGAGATAATGTAACTGGCAATATCACTCACATCGAAAATTATTGTGTTACCGAAATCTCCACTGGTTCCCCAAAAAATCAAATTATTGCTAATAGAGATTTCCATGCAGGCACCGGCAATCAGGCAAGAGGAATGCGATTCTTTGTTAAAAAAATAAAACTCGTTCTCAAGTTTCTCGTCCATTATGGCACCGAACAATTTATTTATATGATTTCCAATTACACCCTGGTGATCACTATTATCATTGCTTATTAAATCGAGAGTTGCGATTTTTCCCTGATTGTAAAAACTTAAGCCTAATACAAATTTTTGAGTCAGTGCCGTGCGCCGGTTATTACTAATGGCGGTCCGCAAAAAAATGTTTACATCGGTTCCTGTTTCAGTGACAACCGAAGTGCTAATAATATTTGCAGTTGTCGCGTGAACTTCATAAAAAAAAGTTGACGGCCAAACATCAGGACAAGTTTCTGGGTTAACATTGATAACTTTCATCGGTCGTATATTTTTAAGGTTCTGGGTTACTATTAAACACTTTGTTTAACGGATTATCTTACAATAATAAGTCAAATATGTCAATTTAAAAAACAACCGACCATTTTGGCCGGCTGTTTAAGTTTGATAAGGATTCCTTCTCATCGTATTTCGAGCTTATTTACTTTTATTTTCACCGAAATGATTGCCATTATTTTGGCCATTTTGGTCCTGTTTATCTTTGCTGTTTTCTTTATTATCGTTCTTGTGATTGCTTAATACTGGTTTAGCTGGGGTGGTAATAGAAACAGTATTTGATAATACCGATTTATTGCCAGCGGCATCGTAAGCTAGAACCGAATATACATAAGTGGTTGATGGCATTAACTTTTTGTCTTGAATTTTAGTTGTATTTGAGTTTTTTAAAATAACTCCATTTCGATATATCGTATAACCTTTGATACCGACATTATCAGTTGCGGCATTCCAAGTTAAGACCAATTTATTATGTTTGTTCAGGGTTACAACTAAGCCAGTCGGGGCAGTCGGCATCGTTACATCTAGAATTAAAGTTGTGGCTAAGATTGAAACCGATTGAGCTGATACATTACCGGCGGCATCATAAGCCCTAACTGAATAATTAAATGATGTAGCTGGAGTTAAGCCGGCGATGTTAAAAAATGGTTTAGTTGAATTACCGATTAAGATTGAATTTTGGTAAATATTATAACCGGTAACTTTAACGTTATCACTGGCCGCGAGCCAATTAAGATTAATTTGCGTTGGGGAAATATTTTTAGCCTGCAAATTTATTGGCGTTGAGGGCACGATTGTATCTGGGTTTGGTAAGGTTGTGACCGAGACTTCGTGGGTAGCGATCGAAGAATTATAGGCGGCGTCATAAGCCAAAACAGTATAGGTATATCTAGTTCCAGGAACAACGTTAGTATCAATATAACTAGTGATAATTGAAGTATCCAAGGTTAATCCATTTCGTTTTATCTTATAAGCAGCAATTCCGACATTGTCGGTTGAAGCGTTCCATGACAAGACGACTTGATTGTCGGGGTTAAGCGTCGCCATTAAATTAGATGGTACGCTCGGCGCGATTGTGTCTGATGAAGCGAGAACTGGGATAGCTGATAGCGGCGCCATAATCAGAATTCCCATCAGAATAAATTTGAGTTTTTTCATAAGATTATTGGTTAATTATAAAATTATTCTTACATAATATAGTACAATATCAATTGTAATTTGTTACATTACGGGATATACTACTTAATTGCTCACATGTAACAATTAGGCTGAATCTTTGTATATAATAGTAGAAGATATGACAAAATCTAAGGATAATTTTCTTCCTTACTACAATCAATTTAAAGACAAGATATATAATTACTATTTATATCGAGTCGGTTTCGACCGCCTATTAGCCGAAGATTTAACTTCGGAGGTGTTTATAAAAGCTTTAAAAAGTTTTAATGACTTTGATAAGAGTAAGAAGTTTCAGTCTTGGATATATATGATTGCCCATAATCATCTGGTTAATCATTATAAGTTGAGTAAACATTTAGTGCCGCTTGAGTCAGTTGAGGATTATTTACAGTATATGGATAATAACGGTGAAATAAATTATGAGCTGGGACGGGTCTTGAAAATAATTGATAAAATGGAGGAGACTGACAGGAATGTCTTGCAGTTAAAATTCGTCGATGATTTAGACAATCAGGAAATAGCGGAGGTTTTACAAAAAGAGGAGGGAACGATTCGCACTCAAATTAGTCGGAGCGTTACTAAGCTTCGAGAGATACTAAATAATAACTCTTAAATTATATGGATAATCTGGATAAGCTCTTAGGAGCTTTGCCAAAAAATAAATTAAACAAACGAGCGGATTTAAAAATCAAATTCAAATTATATTATTTGATATTTTTGAGCCGACTTCGAACGCTTTTTGATTTTTCTACATGGCGGATTAATAGTTTAAATAAAGGTTTTGTTTTGGCTTTCTGTGTCGTAGTTGTATTTAGTGCGACATCCATCTTTGTTTATGCCAGTGATGATATTCTTCCTGGCAATCAGCTTTATCCTTTGAAAATTGCCGTTGAAAAAATTGAACAAGTAGTGGCTCTTAATCCTAAAGCTAAAATAGCGACCTATGAAAAATTATCGTCACGGCGCTTGCAGGAGGCAGTTAGCTTAAGTCAAAAAATAAATAAAAATATTAAAACAGATAATGAAACTGCAAATTTATATATTAAAAATAACATTTTAGCCGAAATAAAAAATCATGAATCGGCTGTAAATACAATTAATAATTTAAGAGAGTCAAGCTCAACGGCGGCCGTTATTAATTCTGCCAAAAATAATGACCAAAAAGAAATTGAATATTTAAATAGAATTGCCAGTTCAAGTCAGAATCAGGATATTTTACAAACCGTCAGGAACGCTAAGGAAATAATTAATCATGAAGACTATAAAAGTAATATCAATAAGCAGTTCAATAATAGCGATCGAGTCGCTAAGCCAACTAATACCCCAGAAAGAAAAAATAAAGCCATTCCGTTAATAGATTATGCCTCTTCGACAATAATCCATGCGAAAAATATACGTAAAAATTATCGTAATCAAGGAAGATAATCTAAAGCATTTAACCAGCTCGATAAACTACTTTGTTGTGGAACATAGCCTAGTAAATTTACTGATGCTCCAAGATGAATTCCCAGATGTAAATGTTTCCTCTCGCCATCAGTTTCGGTGCTGTAACCCTGGCCCAAGATGCCAAGAGAATCGCCGGCTTTTAACTGGTCGCCAACGTTTGCACTAATGGAGGACAGTTTCAAATGGCCGTAAATTATTGTTACCGCTTTTTTATCGATTACACATTTTTGAACCGCGACGCCGCCATAGCCGGTGGAGTATTTTTTTAAAAACAGCGGACCCGAGCAGACCGCTGAAACTTTTACGACTGTATTTTCTTCTCCGGGTAATATTTCGAAATCAGTGCCGGTGTGATAACCGCTGAATTTTTCCGGTTGAACCGGTGAGGTGGCTGGAGATATTTTAATGCCGAATGGTTTTTTGGTAACTCTCGCTCTGGCGTCGCTTATTGGCGAGAGAAGCCCCTTACTAATAGCTGGCAGAGTTGTTGTAGTTGTTTGCGTATATATTGTTTGAGTTGATGTCGCTTGAGTTGATATTGTTTGAGTACTGGTCGGAATAGCAACCGGTAAAAAGAAATAAAGT